>UOEL01000127.1_pt1 | contig 65653 bp, 62 predicted proteins | sample 1989351 | NCBI WGS metagenome assembly UOEL01 (sample SAMEA4712195, study PRJEB27164) | hydrothermal vent metagenome | biome: marine basaltic hydrothermal vent biome; feature: marine hydrothermal vent; material: mineral | place: Pacific Ocean | collected 2011-06-14/2011-07-23 | depth 1719 m
CCATGTAAATGCATTGGATGATGCATCATGGTTAAATTGTTGAGTGTAATACGTGTAACCTGATTGCCTTTTATTAATATGTTGTCGGTTTCAGAAAGAGGAACACCATCCATACTCCAAATATAACGTTGCATGTTTCCTGTTAAGTTTAACAAAATTTCTTTTACAGGAACATCTTTTCCATAATTGGTTTTTTTAGGCGATTTTAAATAATCGTAATTGTATTCTGCAAACATACCTGCCTTGCCGGCAGGCAGGTCTATGCCATCTATTTCCATTGGCTCATTCTGCTTTTCATCTTCTTGCATTGTCTTTTTGTCATTCATTTTCATTGCTGAAGAATTCTCCATCTTATTCAACATAGTATCTTTTACCATGTTCATCTTCATATTATCATCCTTTTTCATTTCCATTTTATTAGAATCGCTCATATTCATATCTTTCATACCGCCTTTCATTTGCATACCATATTCTTCTTTCATTTCGTAGCGTTCGTCTTTTTTAGGACGAAATTTTAAGGCATGAGCACCCATTTTCATATCCATTTTTGCCATTTTTTTCATCATACCAATTTTATCTGGTCTTGGAATACTTTCCGCTTCTATTATTTTTCCTTTTCCTAAAAAAGCGGATGCTGTACCAGAACCATCTTGTGCAGTAATTTTAAATTCTATTTTACCATTTTCTGGTATGGTTACTATAAAATCATAGGCTTCGGCAATAGCAATAAATATCTTGTCTTTTTCTACTGGTACGACATTTATTCCGTCGGAAGACACTAACATCGGATTTCCACCTCCAAACGTTATCCAAAATTGTGTAGATGCTCCACCATCAATGATGCGCAATCGTACTTTTTCACCTGCTTTAAATTCAGGATATTCTATAGATTGTTCACCATTAATTAAAAATGCAGGGTAGTAAATATCTGCTATGTCAGCACCTTCCATACGTTGTCTCCAAAAATTGAGTTGCGCGCCGAAAGCACCTCTTTTTATAACTTGGTTTAATGGTGTTGCTGTTCCTTTTCTAAAATTATACCATTCTGTTCCTCTTTTTAGATTTCTCAATACGCTCATTGGTTTTTCGTTAGTCCAATCAGAAAGCATTAGCACCAATTCTTTATCGTAGTCTAAGGTTTTTTCTTTGGGATGAATGATAAACGAACCAAAAATACCTACTTGTTCCTGCAACATAGTATGACCATGATACCAATAAGTACCAGATTGTTTAATGGCAAACTCGTATTTTAAGGTATGACCAGGTTCAATTGGTGGTGTATTTAAATACGGAACACCATCGTGAAAATTTGGTAGTAAAAGTCCGTGCCAATGGATAGAAGTTTCGACATCCATTTCGTTTTTTACGTAAATTACTGCGTATTCTCCTTCGGTAAATTCTAATACTGGACCAGGAATTGTTCCATTTATGGTCATTCCCATAACTTCTTTTCCTGCTTTGTTTACTTTTTCTTGTTTTAAAGTTAGTGTGTATTCTTTTACAGGAAGATTATCAACATTGCCTTCAACAGATTTTTCTGTTTGAGCATAAGAATTTAATCCTATAAATAAAAAAATTGTATTTAAAATATGAATTGATTTTTTCATGATTTTTTATAGATTATCTCTCAAATGCGTCAACCATTCTTCCAAAAGTTCCTTGTCTTTTTCTGAAAGTTTTGCATCTCGATGAATAAGTGTATAGGATAAAAGTGGCATTTCATTATCTCTAATCTGGCTTATCATCGATTTTAATTTCGATTTTTGTCTTCTTTTTGAATAGTTGCCAAATTCACTAAAATTGAGTTCTGCTTTTGCTTCGTTAATATGACCTTCCATAAACCAAGCAACAGGCTGTATTTTATTATACCAAGGATAGTTAGTGTTGTTACTATGGCAATCGTAGCAAGAAACTCTTAGTTGGATCTCAATATTTTTTGGAACATTAAAAGTTGTCATGAAATCGGTTGTTAAAACTTCACTACTTTCATTGTGATTTTTTGGTATAAATTGAATACCAATAAAAACTACAACTAATGCAAAGAGTATTTTTTTTATGTGTTTTTTCATGACATAATTTTATTTAAGACCTAACAGGTTTTAAAAACCTGTTAGGTCTGGATAAACTGCTATTAATTAATTTGCCTTTTCACACTACCGCATTTCATCATTTTATCTCCGAAATATGGGTTTTTTATATCTTTTACTTCGCTTAGCCAGTAAGCACCTTTATTGTTATTTGCCATAGGACAAAAATCTTGATATAAGGTTTTCTCTGTTCCTAATAAGGCAATCAAATCGGTAATATCTGTACTTAATGTCTCAAAATGTTCCCTTTGATGAGTAATATCGCTTTTTACAATATGTTCTGCATGTTCTTTAGCACTTTCATATATTTCCATATACTCTTTGTGTGTATCTCCTTTTAAGGCTGTCATATCAAACTTTGAAAAAGCAGTCAATAATGCTGTTCCTCCTTTTGCTGTTGCACCTTTGTCAGTTGCAACCAAACCATTTTTTATTTGAATATAGGCATCAATGATTGGTGATGTTGTTGCATTTTTTTGAGTATTCGCGCCTATATCGCTTTTATCATTAGTAGTAGAAGCATCATTATCATGATGACCATCGCTATTATCGTGATTCATCTTTGAATGGTCATCGCTTTTCATTTCCGTATGATGTCCATCATCGTTATTGTGCTCTTTCTTGTTGTCTTTACAAGATGTTACTGATAAAGCAATAAACGCTATTGCTAAAATTCCTGTTGTTATTTTTGATTTTTTCATTTTGAGCAAATTTAATTTCTCTATTGGGTACTAATTAATGTTTATGGCCACTATGGTCATCTTTTTTCTTTGTTGAAATATTCATCTTCATCTCTTTGTCATATTGACAACATCCTGCTAAATTATTATATGCTTTTCCGTCAGCTTTCACTTTATCAGTATCATAGCCAGATGCTGCAATCGCATTGTGGATTTTATCTAAACTCGTTTTTGTAGCATCAAAAGACACATCAATTTTTTTGTTCTCTTTGTCCCAAGTTGCACTGGAAACTCCATCTATGCTATTTGCAGCTTTTTCAATGGTTGATTTACACATACCACAGTTGCCCCGAACACCGAAAGTGGCTTCTGTTTCTACTGATTTAGATTGCGCAAAATTTACTGTTACTGTTAAAATAAGTACGATTGTTGTTAAAATTGTTTTCTTCATTTTTCTTGTTTTAAATAGTTAAATAATTAATGATTGTTGTTTGTAAATAGTATTTTTTTATGGATTCTATTTGATTGATTTGAAACTTTAATTGTAGCTCTTGAATGTCTAAAACATCATTGAAATCAATAGTTCCTGTTTCATAACTTCTAATTAGTATCTGCTCGGCATCTTTTGCCTGTTTTAAGTTTTTAGTTTGTGTATTGAAACTAATCTTTGTTGAGATTCTATCGTTAATCGCTTTATCAAGCAACGTTTCTAAGGTGTTTAACCGTTCTTGTTTTTGAAAGGTTATTTCTTGTTGTTTTAATTCATTTTGTTTTGTTTTTGATTTATATTTTTTGTTGAAAATTGGAATTGATAATGATACCATCGGCATTACAATATCTTTTCCATTATCATTAAAAGTCATATTTGGTCGTTCAGAAACTGCTATATAATCTAATCCAAATCCAATATTTGGAGCACTTTCTTTTTGATTTAGCAATTCTGATTGCTCAACAGATTGAAACAATTTGTCGTATTTAGTAAGTTCTGGATGCAACGCTAAATTTTCAGAATTAATCAAGTCACTTTCCAAAGGAATATGCAGTTCATTTATCACATCAATTACAATAGTTTTATCTCTATTCAAAAGTTTGTTAAATGCTGTTTGTTCTGCTAAATATTGTTGAGCTAATACTTCTTTTAGTTGCTCCAACTCATTTTGACGCATTTGTAATCGCAACACATCTACTGCGGATGCTTTTCCAACTTCAACAGAAGTCAATGCCAAGGTTTCATAAGTTTCCAGTAGTTCAATATTTTGAACCAAAACCTTTTGCTTTGCTTTATTAGCATGCAAATTGTAGTAGGATTGCGACACGGAGGCGACTAATTTTCTTTTTGCAATAACAATATCCTCATACTTGGCATCTGCTAAAGAGTTTACATAATTCTCTCTTGCTGTAATAGAACCAAACCATGGAATCATTTGCTTTGCTGATACTTTAAAGCGTTGTGCACCTGTTCTTGTTTCGGGCTCACTAACAAAATAGCCGACTCCAAATTCTGTATTGGGAATCGTGTTTACTTCATTTATTTTTTCAGAAGCAATTGCATGCTGCAATTCAAACTTTTGAATTTCTGGATTGTTAGTTAATGCTTCTTCAACTAATGTTTTCAAATCTTGTGCATACCCAAAATTGAAAGCAAAAAGGCTAATCATTATAAAAATTATTTTTTTCATCTTACTACTTTTTTTAGTTGTAGTTCTTCTTTCCAACTGTATAATATGGGCACTACAAACAATGTGATTAAAGCAATGAGCATTCCACCAAAACTCGGTATTGCCATTGGTATCATAATATCACTTCCTCTACCTGTAGATGTCAATACTGGCAATAATGCTAATATGGTTGTTGCTGTTGTCATCAGGCAAGGGCGAATACGTTTCTCTCCTGCTTCTACAATTGAAGCTCTTATATCTTTTTTATTTGTTGGTTTATTTCTATCGAATGTTTGTGTAAGGTAGGTTGCCATTACAACGCCATCATCTGTTGCAATTCCAAAAAGGGCAATAAAACCAACCCAAACTGCGACACTTAAATTAATTGTATGCATTTGGAATAAATCGCGAAGATTTTCACCAAAGAAATTGAAATTCAAAAACCAATCTTGTCCATATAACCAAATCATTATAAAACCTCCTGCAAATGCCACGGCAATACCAGTAAATACCATTAAGGATGTTGCTACGGAACGGAATTGAAAATACAATATCAAAAAAATGATAAACAGTGCCAGTGGCACAACAACCGATAATGTTTTTTCTGCTCGAAGTTGATTTTCATAAGTTCCCGTAAATTTGTAGTTGATACCTTTAGGAACTATCAATTCTCCAGAATCAATTTTTTTCTGTATCAATGCTTGGGCATTCTCCACAACATTAACTTCTGCAAAACCATCTAGCTTGTCAAATAATACATAGCCCACTAAAAAAGTATCTTCACTCTTTATGACTTGTGGTCCTTGTTCGTAACGAATGCTTGCCAATTCACTTAAAGGCACAGGGTTGCCTTTTTCCACAGGAATGTATATTTGTTGTAAATCATAAGGGTTTGAACGTAGTTCTCTTGGATAGCGTACACGCACTCCATAACGTTCACGGCCTTCAACGGTTTGTGTTAAGACCATACCGCCAATAGCAACTTTTAATACGTCTTGTACATCTTGAATTGAAATACCATAACGTGCTATTTTTTCTCTGTCGATATCAATTAACAAATAAGGTTTGCCAACAATTCGGTCTGCAAAAACGGCTTCTTTTTTAACTCCCTCGGCTTGTTTTAATATTGCTTCTAACTGCACTCCAAAGGATTCAATTTGTTTTAAGTTTTGACCTTTCACCTTGATACCCATTGGCGCACGCATTCCTGTTTGCAACATGACCAAACGTGTTTCTATCGGTTGTAATTTAGGGGCTGATGTAACTCCTGGTAATTTGGTTACACGCACAATTTCTTTCCAGATATCATCTGGGTTATTTATTTCTGGTCTCCAGTTGCGGTAGAATTCACCGTTGTTATCTTCAATTAATTGGTCTCCACTTATTTCAGGATTAAGAATTGAATTATCATCTGTATTATTGGGGTTCGCAACAAAACTCCCATCCTTTAACTCAAATAAACCATCATCGTTAACTTTATAGCGTTGTCGCTCTCCGTGTGTATTCAACATATATTCAGATTTGTATTGAATCACATTTTCATACATTGATAAAGGTGCAGGGTCTAAAGCAGATTCTGTTCGTCCTGCTTTTCCAACAATTGTTTTAATTTCGGGAATACTGGCTACAGCCATATCCAATTGCTGTAATACACGTTTGTTTTCTTCTACTCCGGAATGTGGCATTGATGTAGGCATCAAAAGAAAAGAACCTTCATTTAATGATGGCATAAACTCTTTTCCTGTATTCTTCATTATAAAAAACCCTCCAATAACTATAAGCGTGGGAATTGAAAGAAACACTAGTTTATTGGCTAAAGCCCATTGTAAAATACGTGTATAATATCTTCTAAATAATGTAAAGACACCTAATAAGCCAAAACAGGTAATTCCAACAAAAATAAGGTTCCAAAAGATACTCTTATCAACACCCAAAGGTCTCCAATATGCTGCTAAAAGAAATATAATTGCCAAAGCAGAGATAACGATATTTACAAGGTTTGCTCTCTTTTCTGAAAGTTTTTCATTCAATTTTAAAAATGCTGTAACTCCAAAGGCTACAAGTATTAACCCTAACCAATACCCATAAATAATAGCAATAATTCCCAATAGGATTACAATGCCATTAATCACATAGTTTTTGATTTTAGCAATCGATTTCTTTTTGAATAAATAAGCTGCAAATGGTGGAATTAAAAACAAAGCAACTATTAAAGAGGCTGTTAACGCAAAGGTCTTTGTAAAGGCTAATGGTCTAAACAATTTACCTTCTGCACCTATCATTGTAAACACAGGAATAAAACTTATTATTGTTGTAAGTACAGCAGTTAAAATTGCGCCCGAAACTTCAGTTGTAGCATTATAAACAACAACATTTATGGGTGCTTTTTTATTTTCATCTAAATGTCGAAGGATATTTTCTGAAAGGATAACACCGACATCTACCATTGTACCAATTGCAATAGCAATACCAGATAATGCCACGATATTAGCATCTACATTAAAGATTTTCATGGCTATAAAAACCATTAAAACCGCAATTGGCAATAAGCCAGATATGAGTATAGAAGCCCGAAGATTAAATACCATAATGAGAATAACTAAAACGGTAATCAATATTTCTAACGTTAATGCTTCATTGAGTGTTCCTAACGTTTCTTGAATAAGTTCTGTTCTGTCATAAAACGGAACTATCGTTACTTGTGAGGTTCGTCCATCTGCTAATATTTTGGAAGGTAATCCTGCGCTTAATTCATTGATTTTTCCTTTTACATTGTTGATGACTTCCATCGGATTTGCTCCATATCTTGCCACTACAACACCACCAACAACTTCAGCACCTTCTTTATCTAAAATGCCTCGTCTTGTTGCAGGACCTAATGATACTTTACCAATATCTTTAATTCTGATTGCAGTATAATCTTCTGAAGTAACCACAGCATTTTCAATATCAGAAATCGACTTAACATACCCCAAACCACGCACCAAGTATTCCGCTTGATTTATTTCTAATGTCTGTGCACCAATATCTTTATTACTTTCCTTAACGGCTTTTACAACGTGATGCAACCCTATATTGTATTGACGCATCAATTCAGGATTTACATCTACTTGATATTCTTGAACATAACCGCCAATGGAAGCCACTTCTGAAACGCCACTTGCAGACGATAGTGCATATTTTACATAGTAATCTTGGATGCTTCGCAATTCGTGTAAATCCCAACCCCCAGTAACGTTGCCTTTTTCATCGCGACCTTCCAGCGTGTACCAAAATATTTGTCCCAAGCCTGTTGCATCAGGGCCCAAAGCTGGATTTACACCTTCTGGAAGCAACCCACTTGGTAATGAGTTTAGTTTTTCGAGAATACGACTACGACTCCAATAAAATTCGATATCTTCTTCAAAAATGACATAAATGCTTGAAAAGCCAAACATTGATGAACTTCGAATGGTTTTTACTCCTGGAATACCTAAAAGTGATGTTGTTAATGGATACGTTATTTGGTCTTCAATATCTTGTGGCGAACGACCATCCCATTTTGTAAATACAATTTGCTGATTTTCTCCAATATCTGGTATGGCATCTACCGCTACAGGATTACTTGGTAAAAAACCAGTATCCCAATTAAAAGGTGCGTTTATTGTTCCCCATCCTATAAAAAGAACGAGCATTAAAACGGCTACGAGTTTGTTTTCTATTAGAAATTTGATAGCTTTATTAAGCATATAGTTTGATGATTAAACAGTTATGAAAGGATTGAAATTTCTGGAATACAGAAAAGCAAACACAACAAATTGAACCCTAGACGGATGAACCGTAGGGCAAAAAATTACTGTTTAAAAATCAAATTAAAAAAGCCTGGTGCAATACCTGCACATCCCGTTTGACATAGGGGGGCGAATAATCGAAGAAAGGAACTTCTTTAGATTCTGTCCCTTCAAATAGACTGATATAAGAGTATGCGAACGATGCAACAAAAATTTGTTGCTCAGAAGTAAGTTTTGTAAAATTATCTTTTAAATCATCTTGTCCCTCGATAATTAATTGGTCATCTGAACAACAAGACTTCTTCTTCATTTCTGGTTTTTCGAAATTAGAAGTAGTTTGCGCATTTTCCATACCGCAAGTCTCTACATTACGAAAGAAAGAGAAATCCACCATATTATCTCCACAATAATGCATATCTATAGTAAACGACATTGTAGAAAAAAGGACTACAATAGCCATTAAAAAGGATGATATTTTATAGAAAACTTGTTTCATTCTTAATGCAAAGATAATAAAATTTAACAATTTTCATTAGGATTAACAATATTTGCAACTATTCAGGTAATAAGCATACTTATTTATTAGGATCTTATTCAGTACATGACAAAAATCACTCTTGCCTAATTTGATTTATAAAGTCGTTGCCCATCAAGACCTAACAAGTTTTAACCTGCCCGCCGTAGGAGGGAAACCTGTTAGGTCTCAAAATAAAAAAACGCATAACACTAATTTTCAGCTTGCTATGTTTTTCAATTTATTTTTTGTCATGCACTTATGAATATGCCATACAAATACACGAGGACACACTTATCGATAATTTAACGTGCTGTGTCGAAAATCAAAAGATGATGACAGTTTTAAGAAAAAAAAGTGCACCCTCAAGGTAAGCTAATAGCTATAATTGATACTCTTCACTGTTTTGTTTGTCTTCTTTCGAAGCCTCAGGTACAAATACATCTTTTAAAATAAAGGCGGCTATCAAGGTAATGCCCAATGATAATAGATGTATGGCATAGTCCCAATGTAATATTCTGAGCAGACTGCCCGATATTACACCTAATGTACCTAATACCAGTGTGCAGTTCCATAAAATTTGGGTCGTGCTGTTTTTTGCTCTTCTGTCTTCATCTAAGAAATAGGCGGCTCCTTCCATCACAAACCAAATTATAAAAGCGATTGCCGTTACAATTTGAAAGAATAGGGTGTAGGGAAAGTCCATAACCCTGAAGATACCATTAGCAACCCAAAAAACGACAAGAACCAATTTAGTATAATCGATAAATTGTTTTTGTTTCTTTTTCAAGAACCGGAACATATATAAAATACCTAGGGCAAAAAAACCGAACAACATTATTTTAGAGACATAGGGCTTCTCTAAAACTTTAGCCAACATGCCTATTAACAAAATGGCAATTGAAATCCGTATAGGCAGCTTCAATATCTTTTTATATGTTGACATAATCTTTGTTTTAAGGTTAAATGGCTTTGATGTTCTGACGCAGGCCTTCCATGATTCCGATAATATTGTCTACCGTTTCTTTGAGGTAATGTTTGATAAGAACATGGGGAATGCGAATAGTCGTAAACCCGTTTTTGTATGAGTGCATGGCCTCTTCAAGATCGTTGATTGCCTGCTCATGGGTCATCATGTGATATTCGCAATCGATTACGATATTGAGCTTTACCCTTGATATGGCGATGTCGATTGATTTTTTGCCATCCCACCATTCTAACATGGCGTTTATACCAGCCTCTTTTAGGCCATAGTATAGTTGTATGGTTTCTAGGGGTGTTTTATTTTGATCGATCAATTTTCCCATTCGGGTTTGATGTTGATGACATAATTCAACACCTAGAAAATCCATTGATTTTTTATGATCTAGATAGCTGAGCTTTGTATTACATTCTAAACAGGTCATTTAAGTAGGTTAAATTTGATTTGTGATTAGTATAACCAATACCTTTTTGAATTATTATACTATTCCGATGTATGGTACCCCACTTTTAGATGAACTGCAATTTTTTAGATGAAATGCACTTATTTCAACAATTTTTGTATTTATATTTCAAAATAAGAAACAGGGTTTAAGTAAGAACCTTATATATTTACAGTATTGAGAAACCATAGAAGAATAGATGTTTAAAAAAATTGGCCCTGGAGTATTGGTCGCGGCCGCATTTATTGGTCCGGGCACGGTCACAGCATGTACTTTGGCAGGCGTTGAATTTGGTTATGCACTATTATGGGCGATGCTTCTTTCTATAATCGCCACTATTGTACTGCAAGAGATGTCAGCTCGTTTGGGAATCGTAACCCAAAAAGGACTCGCTGATGTCATTAAACAAGAATTGAAGACGCCCTGGATTCGAAGTGCCGTAATTACGATTATTCTTGGAGCCATTGTAATAGGCAATGCTGCCTATGAGGCAGGTAACATTAGTGGCGCCACTTTGGGTCTTGAGGCCATTTTTGGCACTGCCTATCAATCATATTATCCTTGGGTGATCGGTACTTGTGCTTTCACCCTTCTTTATATAGGTAACTATAAGGTGCTGGAAAAGGTGCTGGTTTCCTTAGTGCTTATCATGAGTTTGTCGTTTTTGGTAACGGCGGTCATTACCCGACCTAATATTGCCGAAATTATGAAGGGACTCTTTGTGCCAACGGTTCCCAAAGATGGTATTTTGACCATTATTGCCTTGGTAGGCACCACGGTGGTGCCTTATAATTTGTTTCTTCACGCCTCTTTGGTCAGTGAAAAATGGAAATCTGTTACAAATTTAAAAGCCGTAAAACGCGATACATATATCTCAATAGCTGTAGGCGGACTCGTATCTATGGCCATTATTATAGCGGCAACCACCATGCAGGGCGGTCAGGTAAAGAACGTAATGGATCTTGCCCAGAGCCTACAACCACTTTATGGCGATGCAGCGAAATACTTTATGGGGATCGGTCTCTTTGCCGCAGGGGTCACTTCGGCGATAACGGCACCCTTGGCAGCAGCTTATGTGGCCAATAGTTGTTTTGGTTGGAAGTTAGGACTCAAGCACTTGAAGTTTAAAATAGTCTGGATGGTGATTCTCAGCCTAGGCGTTATTTTTTCATCGTTTGGTATTAAACCCATAGAGATCATCAAATTTGCCCAAATCGCAAATGGATTATTGTTGCCCTTGATCGCTATTTTTCTATTGTGGGTGGTAAACAGAGAATCGGTAATGGGTAAATATAAAAACTCGCTGTTTCAAAATAGTATTGGAGTAGTAATTATCGCCTTGGCAATAGTACTGGGAGCCAAAAGCATTCTAAAGGTAATCGGACTTTTTTGAGCGTATAAGAGACAAATAAATCACATCACTTTTAACAACAAGAGACAAGAGACAAGAGACAAGAGACAAGAGACAAGAAACCTGAAACCTGAAACTATACATATTGATATAAATTGTGACATGGGCGAGGGCTTGAACAACGAAAAAGACCTTATGCCCTATATTTCTTCGTGCAGTATCGCTTGTGGCGGCCATGCCGGAAACACGCAGAGTATGGCACAAGTCGCTTTGTTGGCAAAAGAACACCAAGTCAAGGTAGGAGCACACCCCTCATACCCTGACAAAGATAATTTTGGAAGAGTTTCTATGGATATTGTCCCCGAACTGTTGATTGACAGTATAAAGAATCAAATTGAAGATTTCGTTACTATACTGAAGGCTGAAAAAATAGAAATGCACCATATCAAACCCCATGGCGCACTCTATAATGATATTGCAACGAATACTGTTTTGGCACGTACATTTTTAAAGGCAATCGATAGGTATCGAAATACTGCCTATTTGTATGTGCCCCATACTTCCGTTATTTCAAGAGAGGCAGAGGGGCAGGGTTTTAAAGTCAAACACGAGGCTTTTGGAGATCGGAATTACAACCGGGATCTTTCTTTGGTTTCTCGAAGTTTATCCCAGGCGGTAATCCATAGTCCTGAAAAAGCGTTGGCACATATTGTAACAATGTTAAAAGAAGGGCAGGTTCGAACCCTTGATGGCGATATCATAAAAATTATAGCGGACACTTTCTGCATTCATGGTGACACACCTTCTGCTTTGCAAATATTGATGTACCTTTCGAAAGAATTACCAAATCATAATATACATATTGAGCGTGCGTAAATATTCTATTTCAATACGGCCTTTTGGCGTTCATGCAATATTAATGGAGTGGCCCAAAGAGGTTGAGGAGTCTATTCTCAATGACATTCTTCAATATGTTCACTATCTTGAAACCAACTGCTTGGATCCTAACAAATGGGAGATAGTACCAGCATATAATTCGGTCACCCTTGTTCATTGTGAGAAACCCATCGATTTTGAGAATCTCAAAGAAAAACTTGAAAAATGGTACGGCGAAAAGAAAGCGGTAGCAGCAAGGCAAAGATACCTCTGGCGACTTCCTGTGTGTTACGATCTTGAATTTGGTATTGACTTGGTAGAGGTCTCTGAAAAACTTTCTATGTCCGTTTCTGAAACTATAAACATGCATACCGAAAACATATACACGGTTTACGGTATTGGGTTTTTACCGGGGTTTATGTATTTGGGCGGTCTGCCTTCCTCCTTAGAAATACCAAGAAGGGCAACTCCGCGTCTAAATGTGAAAAAAGGTTCGGTTGGCTTAGCGGGAAAGCAGACGGGAATCTACCCACAAGAATCGCCTGGCGGATGGAATATCATTGGTAACTGCTCAGTTCAGATATTCGATCCAAAAGCAGAAGACCCCTGTTTTGCCACTGTAGGTGACAAAGTGCAATTTTACCAAATTGAACATGCCGAATATGATCTTCATAAAATAGAGGGCGAAGTGGGCATTTACCAACCAGAAAAAATTAAATGGGATGCTTAAGGTATTGAAATCGGGTTTTTTTTCTACCATTCAAGATAATGGCCGATTGGGCTTCTTGAACAAAGGGGTTCCCGTTTCTGGTTATATGGACACGTTTTCGGCCTCAAAAGCGAACAAGTTATTGAGCAACCAAGCGGATGCTGCGGTTATTGAGGTCACCATGACCGGGCCCACCTTGCAATTTGAAAAGCCGACCTATATCTGTATTGGTGGTGCCGATATTTCAATAACCTTGAACAATACGCCTATGCAACATTTCAAGGTTTATAAAATAGAGGAGGGTGATATTTTGTCTTACGGAAGGCTAAAAAAAGGTTTTCGCAGCTACTTGGCCATTAGGGGCGGGTTTAAAACCCATGTCGTTCTTGGTAGTCGTTCATTTTACGTTCCAATCACATCTAAGAGCCATTTGAGCGATGGTATTCATATTGACTACGAAGCTGATTTTGACTATTCCCCAAAGATTACTGAAATAAAAGTTACAGGTTTGTTGGATGAATCCGTATTGGAGACTTCTAAGGGGCCTGAGTTTGGGTTATTCGATGATAAACAGCTAGAGCGTTTGTTCTCAAAGAAGTTTTCCATAGCAAAAGAGTACAACAGAATGGCTTACCAATTAGAACAAAGACTGCCAACGCATACCGTTACAATGTTGACTTCGGCCACGCTTCCCGGTACCGTTCAGATTACCCCAAACGGAAAATTGATTGTCTTGATGAAAGATGGACAAACAACAGGGGGGTACCCACGCCTTTTACAGCTTTCCGATAAGGCGATATCGATATTGGCGCAGAAGAAGTATGGCGATGATATTTCGTTTGGATTATAATCTAGGCATCTTGTTTTTTTCTGCATTTCATCGTTTTTTCATTCGAGAAACGGTAAATGACCTTTCCTTTTAACGTAATTTTTTTACTCTCAACGAGTATTATGGGCTACCCCCTGTAAGGTCGATTAGCCCGAAAAATTCATTATATTAAATAAAAAGAATCATACGGTGATCGAGACCCCATCTGACCTATTGTTGTTTGCACTATCAAAATAGAAATCTATGCGACCAAGATTAATACCAAAACAACCAACTTGATTGACGAGTACTTTTTTGCCGTTTTTGTTCTCAACAATCGTTGGCTTGTCTAAGAATGTATGGGTGTGCCCACCGATGATGAGGTTTGTGTACTTCGTTTTTGAGGCAAGGGTAAGGTCATCGGGCCTGTCCTCAGGTTCATATTCGTAACCTAAATGTGAGAGACAGATGATGAGGTCGCAATTTTCATCTTTTTTTAAGGTACGTTCCATATCCAACGAGATTTCATAGGGGTTTAGAAAGCGCGTTTCTTTGTAAAGCGATTTGGTCACCAAGCCCGATAGTTGTATTCCGATGCCGTAGACACCTATTTTAATGCCATTTATAAGATAGGTTTTGTAAGGTTTTGTATGTCCATCCAAAAGTGTATTGCTGAAATCATAGTTGGCCGATAGAAATTCGAATTTCGCATGGGGCAATTGCGCATAAATACCTTCCACACCATTATCAAAGTCATGGTTGCCAATAGTTGCGGCGTCGTATTTAAGGGCACTCATCAGTTTAAATTCCAGTTCACCGCCATAAAAATTGAAATAGGGCGTACCTTGAAAAATATCACCGGCGTCGAACAACAGGGTATTCGGATTTTCTTTTCTGATAGTCTCGACCAAAACGGCTCTTCTTGAAAGGCCTCCCAAATTCGGAAATACTGAATGGTTTTTTGAAAAGGTATCGATGTGACTGTGCACATCATTGGTGTGTAAAATGGTGATGTGTTTTTCAGTAGGTTGAAAACAAGAGTTTAATGACAGTCCGCCCAAACCTACAAATGTTGAGGTGACTATTGAATTTGACAAGAACTTTCTTCGCTTCATTTGTTCTGAACTTTACTTTTTCAATTTATAAAATCGGTCATCGATTGCAGATTTAACCGTATCTACTTTCTTGAAATAGTCGATCATGGCGTTGCGGATCAAATAATCGGTACTGGTCGAATTCAGGGTATCTCTAAAGAAACCCATATCATCGCCCCCTGTCACCAAATAATCTGAGGTGGCTACAAAATAATTCCGTTTTTCTATAAAAGGTTTGTTTTGAATTTTAAGGGATTTTAACCGGTTTTCGCGATCCAAGATAATTTGCATACCCGCAATGGGGTGTGCTCTTTTTGAGTTGATTAAAAAGTCGACCATTTCTAAGACTGATTTTCCGCTTAATTCTACAACAACTATTGAATTCTCAAAGGGCATCACTTCATAGGCCGTACGGGCCGATACGTTTCCAGAGGAAATAATAGAGCGTATACCACCGTGGTTCAACAATACAAAATCGATTTTTTTTCCGGTACGTGATTTGAAAATGGGGTTTGCTTCTGATAAAACGATATCGGCCATCAGGTTTCCGGCAGCGGTATTATAGGTTCCCAATTCTTTGGTTATTAGTTTCGGAGCATAGGTCAAGGTGCTGTCGAGTACCTCATTGATGCGTTTTCGATAAGGTGCAATATAGGTCTCGATCGAGTCTACGGTCGCTAGGGTGCTGTCGATTTTGATTTGTTTAGCATCGATTCGCGAGAGCGTGGAGGTCTCTTTCTTGCAGGAGGCCATCCATAGAAATGTTATAAATATAACAAAAAGTTTAATTTTTAAATTCATTTAAGTTTTTAACTTGCCCTGATATATGCGTTGATATTCTTTACATTTGTGTAAATGTAAAAATACATGTTTAAGGGAATTAAAGATAAATTTAAGCACAAATCCGCACTTAAATTTTTAAAAGAGGAATTAAACAAACCGTTTACCGAAGTTCAACGCACTAAGGGCATTACCTCGGTAGCATGCCTTGTAGACCTTGACAAGTTTGAAGATGCCAACCTGTTCTATGATTTTGTCGAAGATTTTGCCTTACGGCCCAATGCGGTAAAGATTATTGGCTACAAAAGTTTTTACGATAAGAACTCGCCTTATTCTACGCCTGTTTTTTCGGATAAGGATCTAGGATGGAAAGGAGAGATAATAAATAGCTATGTACTTGAATTTTTGAGTAGGGAATATGATATGTTGGTCAATTACTATACAGAAGATAACCTAATGTTGCAGCTAATGAGCATTAAGACAAAGGCTAGGGTGCGGGTCGGTTTTAAAGAGGCGGATGAACGGTACAACGATTTGATACTGGATTGCCCTATGAAAGATTTTAAAACATTTAAAAAAGAACTTAAGAAGTATTTAAAAGTTCTCAATGAAATTGAATAATGAAGCAATTAGTTGGTACGGGTGTCGCTTTGGTCACTCCCTTTAATAATGATTTTTCAATTGATACGGCATCATTGAGCCGTATTGTGAACTATTGTATTGATGGTGGGGTGGACTATTTGGTGGTTTTAGGCACCACGGGTGAATCGGTAACCCTTAGCAAGTCTGAGAAACAGATCGTGATGAAAACCATAGTGGATGCCAATGCAGGCAGATTACCCCTCGTTTTGGGAATTGGGGGCAACAGTACGCATAGGGTCGTTGATGAATTCAAATCATTGGAGTCGGGTTATTTTGATGCCGTGCTTTCGGTATCGCCCTACTATAACAGACCAACACAAGAAGGTATTTATCAGCATTTCAAAGCCATTGCAGCGGTTGCCAAAAAACCTATAATACTCTACAACGTTCCTAGTAGAACAGGCAGTAATATGCTGCCGAGTACCGTTCTTCGTTTGGCCGATGATTTTAAGAACATCGTGGGCATAAAAGAGGCCTCTGGTGATATGGATCAGGTAAAAGAGATCATTGATGGTAAGGCTGACGGCTTTCATGTAATCTCTGGAGACGATTTTACGGCATTGCCTACGGTTTTGGTAGGCGGGTCAGGGGTGATTTCAGTATTGGGCCAAGGTTTTCCCACTGAATTTTCGAAAATGATCCGGTTTGCATTAGGCCAAAACCAAGAAGAAGCCTCTAAATTGTTCCAGATTTTGGAACCAGGTATGGATCTTATCTTTCAGGAAGGAAATCCCGCAGGAATTAAATCTATTTTTGAAATTCTTGAACTTTCAAATGCGGTAGTACGACTACCTTTGGTCGAGGCCACTAAAGGCCTGAAAGAAAAAATCACAACATTTGTCAAGTCTATGGAGAAAGTTGCCGTATGAACAAGTATGGCCGTCTAGGCCTTGGCGTGTGCAGGCCTATTCTTTTCTGTAATACTTGGACAACGTTAAATCTAAGCTAATCAAGATTGCCGGCAGTTACTTTAATACTATTTTCGTCAGGTAAAAATGTTTTTTATATCCGTTGATAATCCGTAATTTCGCAAAATATTTTTAAGAATGAGACGATATATACCCGTTTTGATTTTGGCTGTTGTTTTTAGTTCTTGTAACGAGTACCAAAAAGTGCTCAAAAACGAGGACGTCAAGGCAAAGTACGATTTGGCACAAAAATTCTATGAAGAAGAAGATTTTAAGCGCTCTAATCGTTTATTTGAACAAATAGCCCCAAAGTACGTCGGAAAGCCCCAAGGTCAACGTGTCATGTTCTTTTTGGCAAATACGTATTTCGAGAGGGAGGACTACAATATGGCGGGTTATCAATTTGAACGTTTTTTGAAATCTTATCCAAAAAGTGACAAAGTGCCCGAAGCTGCATTTTTAAGTGCCAAAAGTTATTTTATGCTCTCGCCCGAATATTCTTTGGATCAAACAGATACCGATAAGGCATTGGTGAAATTGCAAAGTTATATCAACACCTATCCCGATTCTGAATATTTTTCGGAGGCCAATAAAATGACCAAGGAGCTGACCACCAAAAAAGAACGAAAAGCATTTGAGATCGCAAAGCAGTTCGATAAGTTGGGAGAATTCAACTTTCTGATTTTAAAGTCCGCAGTAGCTTCGTTGGATAATTTCGTATCTGATTTTCCAGGCTCCACCTATCGTGAAGAGGCTTTGTACCTAAAAGTGGATGCAACTACACATATGGCGATCAATAGTTTGGATAGGTTGAAGAAAGAGCGCTTGAAAGATGCAAAAGAAGCCTACAGCACATTGAAAAAAAAGTTCCCAGAGACGAAGTACGCAAAGAAAGCGGACGCTTTATTGAAAAAAATAGAAAAAGAATTGCAAAGCTATAGCGATTCGAATATTAAAGAAACCAAATAAAATAGCTGTCATTATGAACATGAACGATTTAAAGAACTCAAAAGCCACCGTTTCGACGAAAACTTTCAATAGAAATGAGTTTGACGCAAAAACCGATAATATATACGAAGCTATATCAATAGTTTCAAAAAGAGCGATACAGATGAATTCTGAAATCAAGAAAGAGCTTTTAGAAAAGCTTGAGGAATTCGCAACCTACAGTGACAGTCTTGAAGAGGTTTTTGAGAACAAAGAGCAAATAGAGGTGTCTAAGTTCTACGAAAAATTACCAAAAGCACATGCGCTTGCGATTGAAGAATGGTTGACAGATAAAGTTTACTACAGAAACACTGAAAAAGACGAGTAGAACCATGTTGGGCGGTAAAAATATTCTTTTGGGCATTACTGGGGGAATAGCTGCCTACAAAACCACCTTTCTTGTTCGGTTATTGATAAAAGCTGGCGCTGACGTTAAAGTTATTTTAACTGAAAGCGCCAGTTCTTTTGTTTCGCCCCTTACGTTGGCGACCTTGTCAAAAAATCCCGTACTTTCTTCATTTGTCAAAGAGGAAAACGATACCGTTGATTGGAACAACCATGTAGAATTGGGTCTCTGGGCTGATTTGATGATCATTGCGCCTGCCACGGCCAATACCCTATCAAAAATGGCCAACGGAGGTAGTGATAACTTGTTGCTCGCTACATATCTCTCAGCAAAATGCACCATTTTTTTCGCCCCTGCAATGGATCTTGACATGTACAAGCACCCAACTACCAAGGCTTCCTTTGAAAAACTAAAATCTATTGGTAATAGTATGATTCCCGCTACCTCAGGTGAACTGGCGAGTGGTCTGCATGGTGAGGGTAGAATGGCCGAACCCGAAGATATCGTAGATTTTATTAAGAACCATTTGTCGGCGAGACTTCCTTTGAGCGGTAAAAAAGTATTGATTACGGCGGGGCCAACATACGAAGCCATCGACCCTGTTCGGTTTGTGGGCAATTACTCATCAGGCCTTATGGGGTATGAGCTGGCAAAAGAAGCGGCAAAACTAGGTGCTGAGGTTGTTTTGGTCTCAGGGCCTACCCATTTGAATATTGAGCATGATCATATCACGTGCCTAAAAGTGGTTTCGGCAGACGAAATGTACAAAATCGTTCATGCCCACTATAGCAATGTCGATATTGCCATCTGTGCGGCCGCAGTAGCCGATTACAGGCCAAAAACAGTGGCGGACCAAAAAATAAAGAAGCATACTGATGACCTGCATATTGATTTGGTGAAAAACAAAGATATTCTCTTTTCCTTGGGAGAACTGAAAAAAAAGCAATATCTGGTAGGTTTCGCCCTAGAGACCGAAAATGAGCTCGAAAATGCAAAAGGGAAGCTGAAAAAGAAGAATTTAGATGCCATTGTATTGAACTCTTTGAACGATTCAGGGGCCGGTTTTGGAAAACCGACCAATAAAATCACTTTTATAGATAAGAATTCTCAGATAAAAGCGTTTGAATTAAAAAGTAAGGCAGCCGTTGCCGCCGATATTTTCTCGGAAATCATAAGTAGAATTCATGCGTAACCTTTTAATAACAGTCATTTGCTTCGTTTTTTCCTCTGTTCTTACCGCACAGGAACTGAATTGTGCGATTACCGTAAATTCGGATCAGGTATCGCAAACGAACCAGCAAGTGTTTAAAACCTTGGAGCGCTCGTTGAATGATTTGGTCAACAAAACCAAGTGGACCAATCGTACCTCCAAGGAAAACGAACGTATAAATGCCCAAATGTTCATTACGATTACCAAGTACGAATCGAATCGTTTTGAGGGTACTATTCAAATACAGTCATCTAGACCTGTTTTTAACACTTCGTACGAAACACCCGTATTCAATTATAAAGATGATCGGTTGACATTTGAGTATATTGAATTTCAGCCCATGGTCTTTAATGAAAATGTATACGAATCGAATTTAGTGAGCGTTGTGGCGTATTACGTGTACGTTATATTAGGTTTAGATGCCGATACGTTTTCTTTGGAAGGCGGTACCGATAATTTCAAGACCGCACAAAAAATCGTTACCCAGGCGCAAGGAAGTAACTCAAAAGGATGGAGCCATACCGCTGACAATGACCGTAGTAGATTTGACTTGGTCGATAATCTGTTATCGAACACCTATAGGGAATATAGGGTGGCGATGTACAATTACCACAGAAAAGGCTTGGATATTTTAGGTGACAATAACAGTACGGGCAAGCAGGTGATCGCGGGTACCATGAAACTATTTGAAACGATGATCAAAAGAAGGCCGAACGCCTTTTTGATCTCTACCTTCTTCGATGCTAAATCAGATGAGATTCAAAACATCTTTTCAGACGGGCCTAAAGTAGATATCGTAAAATTGAAGGAAATCCTCAATAGAATAGCACCACTTTATTCCAGTACTTGGAAAAATATTAAGTATTAGGTTCTTATTTACGAATACTTATCTTACACTTTTTAATTATTTCACGTTTTTTTAAATGGAATTTTCTTAGTTCTACTTATGTTGTGAACAATAATTTTCCGATATTCATAGCATGAGCAGTGCTTTAAACTACAATTTTTTTAACACACTTATTTTTTCAGGTATTATTTATGGGTTGGTTTTTTGTACACGAATCCTCTTAAATAAAAAATACACATCCAGAACACGTACTTTTTTAATGTTTACTGTTTTATCAATGACCCTAAGTAATTTGCAATACTGGTTAATTGATATTGGTTTGAGGGAGAGATATGAAGTGCCCAAAGTGTTCTATGTTCAATTTGAATTACTTATACTTCCTTTTTTCTTCCTGTTTATACGTGGGTACTTGAAACAAAGGGTTGCCAAAAAGTATATTCTACTATTAATGGCTCCATTTTTTCTTGGCATGATGTATCAAATCTCTACCTATATGATGGAAATACAAAAACCTCGATTAACTGGATATAATTTTATCGTGGAGATTTTGACAATAAGTTATTCCTTATTATTAATAATCTTGATTTTAATAGAAATTTTCTCATACGAAAAACGTATGGTATCTAACCCTAACAGTAGAAAAATTAAAGTAAATACAATATGGTTAAAGCAAACTTTAATAATAGGAATTACAATTTGTACTATATGGGTGTTGACAACCCAATTGTTCTATTTGAAGGGGCAGCATACTTTTCAGACATATTACCCCTTGTGGATTGGTATTTCAGTTGTTATTTATTGGGTTGGCAACAAAGGTGTCGTAGAATTAAAAATTGTAAGAGAGCGTGAGTTTATTAGATCCAGAAAGAAGATATTAGAGTTTTCTAATTGTTATCCTGCCCCAATCGGTAGTAAAGGAATGGAGTTGTTTAAAAAGATAGTTTTTGAGATAGATGAACAGCAATTGTATACAAATCCGAATGTATCTCTTCAAACAATTGCCGATATTTATGATATTAGCACGGGCTATTTGTCTCAGCTAATAAATATGTATTCCGATGAAAGCTTTACGGATTTTATAAATAAACTAAGAATTAGAGAAGCTAAGAAAATGTTGAAAGATAATTCGTATAATCAATATACAATTATTGCCATAGCCCTAGAATCTGGTTTTAATACGAAGTCAAATTTTTATTCTGTTTTCAAAAAGGAAACAAAAATGACGCCCAGTCAATACAAAAAGGTACAAAATCTATAAGTTTCTACATATTTAGGACAATGATGTGTTTGGGTTAGCCTAAAATTGTAACAGATTGCAATCTGAGATTTAGTTTTACTAACCTTTAAATAAACTATTATGAAATTAAATACAAAACTTTTTAAAACTCTATTTTTTTTGACTTTTGTTTTTCTTGTTAATTGTTCAAAGGATGATACGGTAAACCTGTCGGAAGAATCTCAGAATTCTTCTATTAAAGAAGATAATATTTTAAAAACAGTTGGCCTAAAAGAATCCGTAGAATTTTTCCAAGATTGGACTTCTTCAAAAACAGGTAAAGATAATAATCCAATAAATTTGGATTTAGATATGTCTACTTTGAGACATGAGAACTTGGGTGATAATGTAGCAGCTAAAATTACCGTTTTAGATGCTACTACTAAATTCAAAGAGCTAAGGTCAGAGGCATTGCAATTACAAGTAAGTGATGTCGTAGAAACTGTACTTTTACATAAGTACAAAGGTGCTTTTGACGGTGATGGATTGTATAGTGGTTTAGCAATTTGTACTGATTTGGAGGGAAATGTTCATTATTTGTTTAAAATGAAAAATGATGAAATTATTGGCGAATATGAGTTGCAAGAATTTAAAAGTGCTAAGAATGCCAATTCAAAAATATCTTATAAATGGCCAGACCCTTGTTGGGGTATTACCTGTGGTATTCGTTTGGATGAGGTTATTTTAATACCTCCATCGAAGTACTCTCCAGGTATACCTAGAACTAGAAGTCCGTTTATTCAAGGGCTTTGGGGTGGAACCAATTTTCAGAACACGTACGCTGGTTATGCAGCAGGTTATATGCAGTATCAAAGATATTTGGAATCGGAAAGGCGTTGGAAAAATGTTGTAATAGATTCTGATGGAGAAAAAATCGACCCTAAAGAGGAATTAAAGTGTTATGATAATAAGAAAGGTGGTAAATTAACGGTGTACGTACAGCAGCCAAAGGAAAATTCATTGTTACTAGTTGGGCCAAATGAGGTTGGTCATGTCTTTGTAGGAATAGAGCAGGATGGTAGAAAGAAATTTTTCGGATTCTATCCAGATTCAGGTGCGTCTACGGCATTAGTAGCTGTAAATAGGCAGTATCCATCCGAAGTCCGTGATAATAGTGGGACTCTATACCATGTGAGTATATCAGCTAGTATTAATGCTAATCAGATGAAAAAGGTATTGGACTATGCTCGAAATTATCCAAAAAACTATCAATTGCAAAATTATGCTTGTACAGAATTTGGTGTTGAAATGGGTAATTTGGCAGGATTGAACCTTCCAAAAACTACGGTTAAAGATCCAGAATCCGGTGGATTATTATTTGAAGGTAGATCTCCTGCAAAATTGGGGCAAGAAATAAGAACTATGAAATCAGATTCAAAGAAAAAGATAAAAAAAACCAAGGGTAATGCACCTTCAAATACAAAAGACAAATGTTAGACAAGAAAATGATATCAATTGTTTTAATACTGTTTAGTATGAGTTATTCTTTTTCGCAAAGTAATCACAGGGTAGAAAGAATACTTATTAAAAATTTTTCAGAGGCTTTATTTGATAATAGTGTGTCGCCAGAAAAGGTGGTACAAGACTATATGATTTTTGATATAGATGAAAAGAAGGAATTACAAATAGCTGTTTCTAAAGCTGCCGCTCACATAACTGTTATCAGAGAAAAAGTTAATCAGGATGGAGGTTGGCTTTTACCTGATTATAAAGTGGCGAAAGAAAAAGAGTATAAAATCGAATGGTTTTTGGATTTTGAGGAAATCAGTATTTTGAAACTAAATATCACTGCAGAGAAGAAAAAAAATGTGTATGTCTTATTGAATTCTGAAAAAAATAAGATTTTACAATATTTTTATCTTGAAAATAACAAGATTCGTTCTTTTAGCTTGTTTGTTAAAATGAACGATGCATGGTTTTTATCTTATTAATGAGTTTGGTTTTTCCCGTCAAAATTTTTAGTATTTTGACGAGAAATTTAATTGTGTATAATAAAATAAGAATAATATTATTGTTCGCCTTTCTGGTCACTACTGCATATTCACAAAGCAAACCTGAAATAGTTTGTCATTATGTTGATACGACCAGGGTTGAAAGAGATATGGCCAAAATCACACAAACTCAAAATAGCAGGAATTATTTGAATATTGAAACTTTGAATTACGTTGCTGACTATATTAAAGCTGAATTGACGAAGGTTTGTGATTCTACGGCATATCAAAATTATGATGTAGGTAAGCGTACATATAAAAACGTAATAGGTTCAATTGGCATAAAAAATGAAGAACGAATCATAATTGGTGCCCATTATGATGTTTATGGAAATCAACCAGGTGCAGACGATAATGCAAGTGGCATTGCTGGTTTACTTGAACTAGCGCGTTTGTTGGCGAAAGAGAAATTAAATTATAGATTAGATTTTGTTGCATATACACTAGAAGAGCCACCATTTTTTAGAACAGAACAAATGGGCAGCTATATTCATGCAAAATATTTACAAGACAATCAAATTCCCGTAAAAGGGATGGTTTGCCTAGAAGCAATAGGTTTTTTTAGCAACAAACCCAATTCCCAAATGTATCCCATAAAAGAAATGAATATGTTGTATGGTGATAAAGGAGATTTTATTACTATTGTGCAAAGTGGCAAAAGTGGTGCTTTCGGAAAAGAATTTGAACGTTTGATGAAAACCTCAAATCTAATAAAAACTAATTCATTTATTGGTTCTTCTGCATTGCCAGGAATTGATTTTTCAGACCATTTGAATTATTGGAAATTTGATTATGAGGCTTTAATGATTACAGACACGGCATTTTACAGAAATAAAAACTACCACACTTCAAATGACAGGCTTGAAACCATTGATTTTAAAAAGATGAACTTGGTAATAGAACAACTTTACCTTGCTATTAAAGAGATCAAATAATTTCAACCCCTAAAACGAAGAAAAGCAACTTGGCAAAAGTCAAAATGAGTTCGTTATCTTTACCAGCACGAATAGAATTTTATACTAGTGCTGTCAAAACTTTCCATAAAAAATTACGCTCTTATCGACCATTTGAATGTGTCGTTTGCCCATGGTTTTACCAGTATTACAGGTGAGACAGGTGCAGGTAAGTCCATATTGTTGGGCGGCCTATCATTGGTCTTGGGCAAACGTGCCGATTTATCCTCTTTGCGCGATAAGGGTCATAAGTGTATCATTGAAGCAGAGTTTGAAATTAAAAAGTACAAGCTCAAATCATTTTTCAAAGAGAACGATCTTGATTATGAAGACACCACGATCGTTAGGCGAGAGATATTGCCCAGTGGAAAATCAAGAGCCTTTATCAATGATACGCCCATTACCCTAGATGTGATGTCTAGCTTGGGAAACAGCTTGATCGATATACATTCTCAACATCAGACCCTGCAATTGGCGAACAATGATTTTCAACTAAAGGTAATTGATGCCCTAGCCGATAATTCATCGGTTCTCAAAGAGTATTTAGAGAAATACGAGTATTATAGAAAAACTTCAAAAGAGCTTGAACAGTTAATTGATTTTCAGCAAAATGCAAACAAAGAACATGATTATAATAGTTTCTTGTTGGAGGAATTGGAGCAGGCCTCGCTTAAAGAAGGAATTCAAGAAGAATTAGAAGAACATTACCATCAGCTGAACAATGTAGAGCGCATTTTAGAGCAGCTTACAAAAGGCGATCGATTGTTGAACGATGAGCAGGTTGGTATTGTGAATTTGTTGAACGAACTCAAACAAGTGTCAAGCAGGTTGTCCGATTTTGGAAGTCGGTATGGCGAATTGAACGAGCGTATAAAGTCCGTTTTTATCGAAATCGATGATATTGCAAATGAGTTGGGCTCTTATCAAGAGCACGTGGAGACCAACCCACAAATGCTCGAAGAAATAAATGGTAAGTTACAGTTGTTGTTCGATTTGCAAAAAAAACATGGGGTAGATACGGTTTCCGATTTGGTTAAGGCCAAAAAAGCACTAAGTGAAAAGGTAGCGATAACCGAGAATCTGGAAGCTGATATCAAGGCCAAGCAAGATGAGCTTCTGAAGAGCAAAGGGGCATTGGCGAAAATATCGGCTTTGCTCAGTGAGAATCGAAAAAAGGTACTACCTGAACTGAAAGAACAATTAGAGAACAGTTTAGCAACTTTGGGCATGCCCAATGCTGACTTTGAAATTAAAATTACCTTATCAACAGATTTTAAGAGTACTGGTAAAGACGACTTGACCTTCTTGTTTTCCGCCAATAAGGGAACTGGTTTTGGCGAACTCAAAAAAGTAGCATCCGGTGGTGAGCTTTCGCGTATTATGTTGACCATAAAAGCGATTTTAGCGAAATACGAACACTTGCCCACGATGGTGTTCGATGAGATCGATACAGGGGTTTCAGGAGAGGTCTCTAATAAAATGGGCGATATCATGTTGGCAATGAGCAAGAATATGCAAGTGTTCTCAATAACCCATCTACCACAAGTAGCCTCAAAGGGTGACCAGCATTTTAAGGTATTCAAGACCGACGAAGAAGAGGTGACCCACACCCAAATGAAAAAATTGAATACAGACGAAAGAATAGTGGAACTGGCAGAAATGTTGGGAGGAAAAGATCTGTCAGATTCGGCCATAGCGCATGCAAGGCAATTGTTGAACTAGTTTCACGAAGCATGCCATTAAAACTTAAAAATTCAATGTTCGCCCTTTTCGTAAACCACTGCAACATACTGCCAACTTTTTTGAATATCTTTGAAAACCTAAAGTATAAACAAGTATATCGAATTAAGAAAACCAGCACATGCCATACAACTTATTAAAAGGAAAAAGAGGAATTATTTTTGGCGCGTTAGATTCGAATTCCATAGCATGGAAAACGGCAGAAAGCGTGCATGCCGAGGGCGGTACATTTGTTTTGACAAATGCCCCAATTGCCCTGCGCATGGGTACAATAAACGAGTTGGCCCAAAAAACGGGTTCAGAGGTTATTCCCGCTGATGCGACTAGTGAAGAAGATTTGGCGAATTTGGTAAACAAGGCTGTTGAGATCCTAGGGGGTAAATTAGATTTTGTACTGCACTCTATCGGTATGTCGGTCAATGTTCGTAAAGGAAGGCACTATACCGATGAGAATTACGATTTTACGACAAAGGGATGGGATATTTCCGCGCTTTCCTTTCATAAGGTGATGCAGAGTTTGTATAAATTAGATGCCATGAACGAATGGGGCAGTATTGTTGCATTGACCTATATGGCCGCTCAACGTAGCTTTCCCGATTACAACGATATGGCCGATAACAAGGCGTATTTAGAATCTGTAGCACGTAGTTTCGGTTATTTCTTTGGAAAGGAAAAAAAGGTCAGGGTCAATACCATTTCACAATCTCCAACGGCAACAACTGCAGGTATGGGAGTGAAGGGCTTTGACGGCTTTATCAGTTATGCCGAGAAAATGTCACCATTGGGTAACGCCTCGGCACAAGACTGTGCCAATTATACGGTATCGTTGTTTTCAGATCTGACAAAAAAGGTGACCATGCAGAACCTATTTCATGATGGTGGTTTTTCAAATACGGGAGTAAGCCTAGAGGTTATCGAAAAATTCACATAGTAATGCGATTTAAATAGAATCTATGAGGAAGTACCATAGATTAGATTAACAGGTGGCAGAACAATAGACCCGTTTAACTATGATATTTCGCTATTTGCTGTACTGATAGATGAATAATGAATGACTTTTTAAGAAACGATTCAGGGTTTCCAAAAGAATCAAACCAATGAACCTATCCTTCTCCTTTATTATACCTGTTTATAATAGACCTGATGAAATCAGTGAGCTTTTAGAGAGCTTGTCGGCTCAAACCTATACAAAGCCATTTGAGGTCGTTATTATTGAAGATGGCTCAGCAAAACCCTCAAAAGAGGTATTGGTCGACTTTCACGACAGGCTCGCAATCACGTATTTTGAAAAACCGAACTCAGGTCCTGGTGATTCTAGAAACCACGGAATGGAAAGGGCCAAAGGCAACTATTTCATCATATTGGATTCCGACTGCATTCTTCCCCCTCAATATCTAACCGTGGTCGATACGGCACTCAATGAAAATTATGTGCACTGCTATGGGGGGCCTGATGCAGCGCATGAATCGTTTTCGTTAGTACAAAAAGCGATTAACTATGCCATGACTTCAGTGCTCACCACGGGCGGCATTCGAGGCAATAAAAATATCGTTGGCAAATTTCAGCCGCGGAGTTTCAATATGGGGCTTTCGAAGTCCGCTTTTGAAACCATAGGAGGGTTCGGAAACATCCATCCGGGAGAAGACCCAGATTTGATCTTTCGCCTATGGGCAAAAGGTTATGAGACCAAGTTGATACAAGAAGCCTTTGTCTATCACAAACGCCGCATCAACTGGAACACCTTTTTTGAACAGGTTAAAAAATTCGGTACGGTACGGCCGATATTGAACAATTGGCACTCGGGTACTGCGAAGGCCACCTATTGGTTTCCTACGTTTTTTTGCATGGGCTTTGCCGTTTCAATGGTCTTCTTGATTTTGGGTATTGCCCTGCCTATACTGATGTATTTGGGGTATTTCATGCTTGTTTTTATCGATTCGTTGCTGAAAAATAAAAGCATTTCTATTGCTTTGTTATCTTTACTAGCGGTATGTATTCAGTTTATTGGGTATGGGTATGGTTTTTTTAAATCAGCGACACTTCTTAATTTGACAGGTAAGAAGGCTCAAGAACTTTTTCCGAACTTGTTTTATAAAACAAATTCCGTAAGGTGATAGAAAAAATAAAAAATGGACTCAAGAAGAGGAAAGTAAAGATATTCCTGATGTTTTTGCTATGTTCGACCTTGGCATGGTTTATAAGCAATTTGTCAAAAGCGTATACAAGCAACACTACTTTTGATTTGGAATTCGTTAATATCTCTCCTGACCAGTTACTTATAAGCGCAACCAAAAACCAGATCGATGTAAAACTTAAAGCGATAGGGTTTCAATTGTTCGGTTTCAGTTTCAAGAACAAGCGAGTGAAAATAGATATGTCGACCGTAAAAAAAAAGAGTGGTAGGTTTTATATACCCTATAAAGTATATAAGAAACAGATTGAAAAACAGATACCCAGTTCAATGCAGCTTTTTGAAATGGATCAAGACACCCTGTTCTTTGAGTTTGATGAAGTCATTTCAAAAAACGTACCCGTTAAGCCAAGATTAAAATTGAACCTAGCGCAGAATTACTTATTGGATGGCAAGGTGACCATTGAACCTTCCGTCATAACCATTAAGGGACCAAAAAACGAGGTAGATACGATAAACAATGTAAAATCATTGAAAATCGACTTGACCGATTTAACCTCAAACTTTTCTCAAAAGGCAACAATCTATAAATCAAGGGCATTGAAAAACACCAGTTTCTCAACTGAATCGGTTTTGATTACAGGTAAAGTATCTCGGTTTTCGGAAAAAATAATAACGGTAGATGTAGATGTAATCAACCTTCTGAAAGGACTTGAGATAAAAGTGTTTCCCAACAAAGTAGGTGTTCTTTGCAAGGCCTCGATGACTACTCTGAAAACGCTGACTTCTTCTGATTTTAGTCTTGTTGTCGATTACGCGCAAATCAAAGAGAACCATACCAAAAAACTTTCGTTGGTACTTAAAAGAAAACCGAAAAACCTACATAGTGCTATTTTGAAAGAAAAGGAAGTAGCATATATATTAAAACGCAAATGATGATCGTGGGGCTAACAGGGGGAATTGGGAGTGGGAAAACCGTAGTCGGTAAGTTTTTTCATGAATTGGGCATACCAGTGTATGATTCTGACCTAGAGGCAAAACGGTTAATGGTATCCTCTCAGAAAGTCAAAAAATCGATTATAGCGCTTTTGGGCAAAAAAGCCTATCACGGTAAAAAGCTGAACAAGACCTATATATCAAATATAATATTTACGAACGAGACCATATTGAAAAAAATCAATGCTATTGTACACCCTGCGGTAAAAAAAGATTTTTTGACTTGGATGAAAAAGCAAGATTCGCCTTATGTGATTCAAGAGACCGCTTTGATCTTTGAAAATATGTCACAAGATTTTTACGACAAGGTTATTTTGGTGACAGCCCCAAAAAATGTGAGGGTTAGCAGGGTTATGAAACGAGACGATTCTTTTAAACAAGATGTTTTAGCACGTATAGAGAACCAACTTGATGATTCAAAGAAGATATCTTTGTCAGACTATGTCATAGAGAATATCGAATTATCAAAAACGCTAGCGGAAGTAAAGAAGGTGCATATCGCCCTGCTTGACTATAGCTAGTGGTTGGGTGTTTTTTAACATTTTTGTTAAGGTTTGGTTAAACGTGCAATGCCCTAGTGGTTTAATCTTTAAATTAGCTTGAAGATGAATAAGAGGTTGTTTGTTCTTTTGGTAATATTGATGAGCCTCTCACTTATCGGAATAATCTTTGTTCAATTTTATTGGATCAAAAAATCGATCGACGACAAAGAAACACAGTTTTCGGCCACGGTTTCCGAGGTTTTGAGCAAGGTCGCCGATAAGATCGAGGATCGAGAACAAAAAGATTATTCTGACAGGTATTTAAATTTAAAAGATAGTATAGGTGATTTAAAGGCATCAAGTTATACCAATTTCTTTTTTGTTGACCGAGACATCAATTCTGATGAGATTAGATATTATTCTCATGGTATTCTTGAAGAGGATTACAACATTGCATCTACGTTCTTTGACAGTAATAACAGTATTGATACTACAACGATCAAGAATTTCACCAGTAAGCGTACGACCGCGATTTTCAAAGAAGATTTTGGTCTTGATGCAAAGGAATACCGTTTTACCCCAATTCAAAAATTAGAAAAAATAGGAGGCCTGTCAGTAGTTGAAAAAGCCGCTTTTGAAGATGTGTTTAGTGAATTCGCTAAAAAAGTGCCTATTCACAAAAGGGTTTCAAAACAAGAGATCGAACTGCTCTTAAGCCGAGAACTGAAAAACAGGGGTGTTCATATTGATTATGAATACGGTATTTATAGTAAAGGATTGCCTACTAAGGTAAAATCGAGAAGGTTCAAATATGCTGAGACGAAGATATATAAAACTCTCTTTTTTAAAGATAGCGAGGGCAATTCAACTTTTTCTCTTTTAATCTCTTTTCCGAAGAAAAAAAGCTTTTTGATACGCTCTATTCTGGGAATGGCAATTTTATCGTTGCTCTTTACATTGATAATCATTGTGGCATATGCAAGCTCTATTTATCAATTGATACAACAGAAAAAGATTTCTGAAATAAAAACAGATTTCATCAACAATATGACCCACGAGTTCAAAACACCGATTGCGACCATAAATTTGGCCGTAGAGGCAATTAGAAACCCGAAAACGATTGATGATAAAGATAAAATATCGCGGTACCTAAATATAATAAAAGATGAGAACAAACGTATGCACGCTCAGGTTGAAAATGTTTTGCGAATATCTAAATTAGAAAAAAATCAGCTTGATATTCGTAAGAATAGGGTAGATGTTCACGACATTATACATGATGCCATCGCTCATGTAGAATTAATAGTCGAAGATAGAGGTGGGTATGTAAAAACCCATTTAGATGCAGATAGAACTGAGGTTTTGGCCAATGAGATGCATTTTACCAATGTTATTGTAAACGTGTTGGACAATGCCATGAAATACTCTGTTGAGCCCCCAAAAATAGATGTGTTCACTGAATTGACCAATAATAATATTGTAATAAAAATAAAAGACCAAGGTGCTGGTATGAGCAAGGCAGTACTAAAAAGGGTCTTTGAAAAATTTTACCGAGAGCACACAGGTAATATACACAATGTTAAGGGGCATGGCCTAGGACTTGCCTATGTAAAAAAAATAATAGACGATCACCAAGGTGAGGTTTATGTAGAAAGTGAAAAAGGAAAAGGAAGCATTTTCTATATAAAACTGCCATTAATTTAAAAATTTATGGAAACGATAAACAAAAAAATTCTCTTAGTAGAAGACGATCTGAATTTCGGCATCGTGCTCAAGGACTATTTGTCAATGAACGATTTTGATGTGACTTTGGCAAAGAATGGAATGGAAGGTTTTGAAAAATTCAAAAAGGATAATTACGATATATGTATTTTAGACGTAATGATGCCCTATAAAGATGGTTTTACCCTAGCTAAGGAAATTCGAGAAAAGAACGAGAGCGTACCCATAATCTTTCTTACCGCCAAGACGATGAAAGAAGATGTTTTGAAAGGGTATAAGGCTGGTGCAGATGATTATCTGAACAAACCTTTTGATTCTGAAGTGCTATTGGTGAAACTCAGGGCAATGCTTCAAAGAAATGCCTCGAGTACTTTGGCCGATAGTAGAAAATTCGAATTTCAAATTGGAGGATTCCACCTTAATTCTAAACTACGATTCTTAAAATACAAAGAAACCGATGCTATAAAACTTTCTCCGAAAGAGAACGAGCTTCTTCGGTTGTTGGCCTTACATGAAAACGATTTAATGCCCAGAGAGCTGGCACTCACGAAAATTTGGAGAGACGACAATTATTTCACCTCTAGAAGTATGGATGTGTACATTGCCAAACTCCGTAAATATTTGAAGGTAGACGACACTGTTGAAATATTGAATATTCACGGTGAAGGGTTTAGGCTCGTGGTTAAGACCGAATAGGTAAAGAACTGTTTGTCAAATAAAAAACCTTGGCTGAATGCCAGGGTTTTTTGGTTTTGAACTTTTGTATGATTTCCGATACCATTTCTTCGGGAAGTTGGTTTAACCCGCATTATGCAATAGAAAATCTATTACAGTTTGAAATACCTTCAAAATAAGACGTTTCACTTGGCTTTCTTCAAGCACCATAGCGGCGCTATGCTGCTTGAAGTAAAATCACTGATTTTATTGATCTTTCAAACCTCATCACGAAGTTCTATTGCATAATGCGATTTTAAGAGGGTAACCGGCATAAAATGGTCAGTTCGCTGTTCTGCCCTTTTCAAGATCTCTTCGTACGAACCACTAAGGAAAACAAATTCAGCACAATCTTCCATTACTTGTTTTAAAATTACTCTGTAGGCTTTCTTCAAAGCGGAACAGGCAATAACGGCCTCCTCTTTCTTTATTCCCACTCCCGAAACTTCGGGAGGTTTAATACTCCGGCGCCTGCCTCGCCAGACAGGCAGGCTTGCGTCGAAATAAAAAAGATAAATTCCTATCAATGCCTCGTGGGCTTGCCCCGAGGATTTTTTTACTTTCTACGGCTAGTAAATTGAGAAGTAACAACCAACTTTGACGGTCATCGTCGTTCAAAGGGAGTTCTTTGGACATTTTTTGTAGGTTGGCTTTTGGGTGATAATCGTCTCCATCAAAAAAGGGAATATCGAATTCTTTGGCCAAGAGGTTTCCAATAGTGCTCTTGCCAGACCCTGATACGCCCATGACATAAAAAATAGGTGCTTTGATCATTCGGTCAGGAGTTTGATGTTTTTTCTATTTGTGCTATAACTTTACCGATGTCATAGGTTTGGTCGATCCAAAAGGTATTTTTGTTTTTTCTGAACCATGTCAACTGACGCTTGGCGAATCTTCGGGTGTTTTTCTTTATTTCAGATATTGCGGATTCCAAATCGCATTCACCATCTAAATATTGAAAAAGCTCTTTATAGCCAACGGTCTGTAATGCATTCAATTCTCGTTGCTTATAAACCGACCGCACTTCTTCTAAAAGCCCTTGTTTCATCATGATGTCTACCCTTTTGTTTATACGGTCGTATATACGATCTCTGTCTGTCGTAATTCCAATCGTAAAAATCTCAAAAGCTCTTTTTGGCTTTTCTTGATGGATAAAAGAGGAATAGGGTTTGCCCGCACCAATGCACACTTCTAATGCACGTATCAATCGCCGAGAGTTTTCTAGATCTACTTTTTTATAATAGGATGGATCTAGTAGTTTCAACTGGTTCTGCAGATGCAGTATTCCCTTTTCCTCTAATTCTCTATTGAGCTTGTTTCGTATTTCAGGATCGATTTCAGGAAACTTATCAAGACCTTTGGTTACTGCGTTTACATATAGACCGCTTCCGCCTACCATTACAACAACCTTTTTTTTCTTGAATAATTCTTCTAGAAGAAAGACCGCTTCCCTTTCAAAATCACCTACTGAATATTGGTCTAAAATACTTTTATGCTGTATGAAATGGTGGCAGGCGCTTTTAAGTTCTTTTTCCGTAGGTACCGCTGTACCAATACATAGTTCTTTGTAAAACTGGCGAGAATCCGCAGAAATAATAGGTGCGTCAAAATGATTTGCCAAGGCAATTGCTAGTTTTGTTTTGCCAATGGCCGTTGGTCCTACGACAGAAACTAGGGTCGTCTTTTTCATCACAGTTCACTTCCACAGTTATAACAATGGGTGGCATCGTCTCGGTGGTTTTCCATAGAACAGTTGTTACAAGCTTGAGTGTTCAGATGAATCTCGTTTTCAGGATTATCACCCTGTTTGGTGAATTCTGCGGTTACTATTCCCGTCGGTACCGCAATAATACCATAGCCCAAGATCATTACAATGGTCGCAATAAGCTGCCCTAATGGGGTTTGAGGTGCAATATCACCATAGCCAACGGTGGTGAGCGTGACGATGGCCCAATAAATGCTTCGCGGTATACTGGTAAAGCCGGCGGCATCATCTTCTACGAGGTACATAATGGTACCCATGACAACCGATATAATAAGTACGGCGTATATAAAAACCGCAATTTTGGTCCTACTGGCCTTGAGTGCCCTAGTCAGTGTAGAGGCCTCGCCCAAGAACTGCACTAATTTTAGAATTCTAAAAACACGTAACAATCTAAATGTTCTTATCGCCAATAAAACGCTGGATCCGGCGAAAACATAGGAGAGGTATAGGGGTATGGTTGATATAAAGTCGACAATACCGTAAAAACTAAAAATATACTTGAACGGTTTTTTGATACTGATGATCCGGGCAATATATTCAATGGTGAAAAAGATGGTAATGACCCATTCTAGGGTAAACAGTATTTGGTGGTATTGGGCATCGATTTTCTTGACACTTTCGAGCATAACCAGTATGACGCTCACGATAATCAGAATAAACAAAATGATATCAAACCATTTGCCCAATGGGGTATCGGCCTCATAGATGATTTCATGAACCTTGTTTCTCCAACCTTTATGTGGTCTTATGCTCTTCAAGTGTTAGTCTTTCAGTTCAATTATTTTTAAGCTCCTGCGCTTTCGCAGGTAAGATTCTATGATGTGTTTTGTGTTTATTGTACTCGTCATTGGCGTGATAATCGATTCTAAGATATGAATATTATTCAATTGATGGTTTAGATCATAGTAGCCCATACCATGTAAAATGCCATTTTTGATAAGAATAGCCGAATGTTCACCAATTGCACGGCCTTTGTCAGAAATAATAATATTTTTGCCCGAAACAGAATATGTAGCAATAGCTTCTTGTACTCTTTGGTTGTAATCAAAAACATTTTCTGTGTCTACACAGGCCCCGTTACAATCGCCGTCATCAAATTTTGAGCAGCTTTCTTTGGCTTGTGACAGCCCGTTTAGTTTAGCGCACAATTGAAACTTGAGATTTAGCTTTAGTAAAAAATCGTTTGCGCTTTGCTTTGAATTGAAGGTGGTGACCTTTTCTTTAGAATCTATGTCTAGGGCTATTTCTAGGGTTTGGTAACCGCTTTCATTCACTGATTGGTAAAGGGCATGCGAAAATTGTTTCTTTTGTTGAATCGTATTGTATCTAGGTCGAGTGCGCTTTAGTTCTTCATGCTCTTTTAAAACAGCTACAAGCTCGTTGCCGGTTTTTTCGAAAGTAACTTTCTTAGTTGCTTTTTGCAGCCTTCTTGCTCGGTCACCACTTTTGGTGAAATGTTGGTTCACCTTTTTTTTCATATTGGTGCTTTTTCCAAGAAAAATGATGTCGCCATCTTTATCGTGCATGTAGTAAACCCCCGTTTCAGAAGGTATTTGTTCGATTATATCCAATTGTCTTGGTGAAAGCTCGCCCAAGGTTTCCGCTTTTACAACACTTTGTATTATCGATTTTTCAAGATCTTTCGATAACAATAACTTGAACAATTTGAGGGTGGCCACGGCATCACCATTGGCCCTATGGCGATTGCTTACGGGTATGCCCAACGAACGTACTAATTTACCTAAACTATATGATTCTTCTTCAGGCAACAATTTTTTAGAGAGTTCTACCGTACACAGGGTCTTACGCTCATAATTGTAACCTAACCTTCTGAATTCTGTTCGTAAAATGCGATAATCGAATTGGGCGTTGTGTGCAATGACCACAGTACCTTCGGTAATCTCAACAATACGTTTGGCCACCTCATGAAACTTTGGGGCGGTACGCAGCATCTTGTTGTTGATTCCGGTGAGGTTTACAACAAAGGGCTGAATCTCTTTCTCGGGGTTTACCAAAGAAATGAACTTATCAACGACCTCATGCCCGTCAAACTTATGAATGGCAATTTCGGTAATACCTTCTTCATTGTATTTGCCGCCCGTTGTTTCTATATCCAGTATTGTGTACATTAATCGTATCCGGTAATTTGATGGTGGTTTGTTATGTATAATTTCTTTCGCCAAAGATACTACTTCCTATACGTACCATGGTACTGCCCTCATCGATGGCGATTTTATAGTCGCCGCTCATGCCTATGGATAAAATGGTTATTCCATTCAGCTTTTCTTGTAGATAGGTATAGATCGATTTCAAATGCTTGAATTCTCGGCGTATTTGCTCTTGGTCTTGGGTAAAAGTGGCCATGCCCATAAGACCTGATATTTTTATATTTTCTAGTTGCCGAAATTCCTCTGAATTTATAATCTCTTTCAATTCGGTTTCATCCAACCCGAATTTGGTGTCTTCTTCGGCAATGTGAACCTGTAATAGGCATGCTATTGTTCGGTCGTGCTTCTTTGCCTGTTTGTCTATTTCTCGTAACAACTTAAAACTATCGACTCCGTGGATCAACGAAACGAACTCTGCCATATATTTGACCTTATTGCGTTGAACGTGGCCGATCATATGCCATTGTATATCTTTTGGCATTGCTTCCCATTTTTGGGTCATTTCTTGTATTTTATTCTCCCCAAAAATGCGATGGCCTGAATCATAGGCCTCTAGTATGTCTGATACAGGTTTTGTTTTTGATACGGCGACCAAGGTGACGTTCTCGGGCAGTGCTTGTTTGATGTTTACCAGTCTTTGTTCTATAGACATGTTCTTTCTTAACTAATTGGGTATGATCTCATATTTCATTAAATGTCGCCAACCTCTATATTATCTTATTTTCAAAATTCATAAATGGCCAAACCACTTCTCAATTTCGGCTCTATATAGGTGCTTTTGGGAGGCATGAACAATCCTGCATCTGCAATGGCCTTGATCTCACCGATGGTCGTTGGCACCAGACTAAACCCGATAGCAAATTTACCCTTATCGATGTCGTTTTTCATTCGAATTACATTGTGTTTTCCATAGCCGTATTGAATGCGCTTGTCATTTCTAAGGTCATGAATGCCCAAAATGGGCTCTAAAATGGTCTTAAAAAGTATTTGGGTATCCAATTCGCTTAGGGCATCGGTAAATTCGTATACTTTTTTTCTTAGATATAAAGAATAGAATTCCCCATCTAAATACATATTGAAATGGTGTTTTTTAGAAGGGTTGTATAAAACAGATCCTTGGTTTTCGATTCGGAACAGGCCATCGAGTTCAATTAAAAATTGTTCTTTTGATAGGCCGTTCAGGTCTTTCACCATTCTATTGAATTCATAGACCCGTATTTCCGATTCAGGTATCAGGTAGCTCATAAAATAGTTATAAGGCTCGGCCCCGGTATGACCAGGATTGTTTTTTTTGGAATTTTCGGACAATAAATTCGATGAGGCACTTCTATGATGGCCATCGGCTATGTACAAAGAATCGATTTTTTTGAATGCGTTTACAAGTGTATCGATGATTTTTTTATTTGAGATCGTCCATAAACTATGGGTTGTATTATCGGTAGAGGTAAACAAGTACTCAGGTTCTTTTTTGCGCTCTCTTTCAATGATCTTCGCTATGGTTTTGTCATCGGCATAGGTCATCAGCACCGGTTCTGCGTTAAACTCAACTGTTTTTAGGTATTCAGCGAAAAGTTCTTCACGGGGCTGCATGGTGTGTTCGTGCTTCTTGATGACATCGTTTTGGTAGTCTTTTACACTTGTACCACAAAAAAGGCCGCAACATTTAAAATTTTTCTTTTCTATCTGGTACAGGTAAAAACTAGTGTTGGTGTCTTTTATTAAAATACTATTCTCTAGAAATTCTAAAAAGCGGTTGTGCACTAATTTGAATCGTTCAGGTCCCGAAACTTTTTTATGGAATTTATATCCAGGATTGATAATGTGCAAGAACGAGAACGGATTAAAACTGAGCTCGGCTTCAAGTTCTTTTTTCGAGTAATCTTGATAAGAACGTGAGGCTACAAGCACTACCTTATCTTTTGCCGGCCGAGTGGCCTTGAAGGGTTTTATAATTGCCATTTTCGATTATCTAAATTGTGCAGATACGATCGCTGCTTTTCTCGATTCGGAATAATCATAAAATCCTTCTTTTGATTTTACGCCTAATTTTTTGGCCATGACCATATTGACCAGTAGGGGGCAGGGCGCATATTTTGGGTTTTTGAAGCCGTCGTACATTACATTTAGTATAGAAAGACAAACATCCAACCCTATGAAATCAGCTAATTGCAACGGTCCCATGGGGTGGGCCATGCCCAACTTCATGACGGTATCTATTTCTTCAACCCCCGCCACACCGGTGCACAAGGTCTCAATCGCTTCATTGATCATGGGCATTAGAATTCTGTTTGCCACAAAGCCCGGGTAATCATTTACCTCGGTAGGGGTTTTGCCCAATTTTTTTGAAAGCTCCATAATGGTTTGGGTCGTTTCACCAGAGGTACTGTATCCACGTATGATCTCAACGAGTTTCATAACCGGTACAGGATTCATAAAGTGCATTCCGATAATCTTTTCAGGTCTTTTTGTGACTGCTGCGATTTGGGTAATCGAAATTGACGAAGTATTTGTGGCCAATACTACTTCGGCAGGGCATATTTCATCCAACTCTTTGAAAATCTTTAATTTTAAACCAAGGTTCTCGGTAGCGGCCTCAATGACCAGGTCAGTATTTACAACGCCCTTGTTTAGGGTATTATATGCAGTTATGTTCTGTAACGTTTCTTCTTTGTCGTTTTCAGAGATCTTTTCTTTGGCGACCATACGGTCAAGATTTTTGGCTATTGTGGCCATTCCGTTATCCAAAGATGCTTGTGAAATGTCAATGAGGTTTACCTTATATCCGTTTTGGGCAAAGACATGGGCGATTCCGTTTCCCATGGTTCCCGCTCCAATTACTGCTATGTTCTTCATTTTTATACGCTATTTTTATTTCTATGGATGTTCTCTTGAATTGAATATTAATCCATCTAGAAAACTATTTCCCAAAACATTCTATTATTTGCAAAGCCAATTTCAGGGCTTGGGTTCCCTGTTTTAACGTAACTATAGGAACAGTATCATTGTTTATGGCATTGGCAAAGGTTTCGAGTTCTTCTGATATCGCATTGTTCGTTTTTATATCAGGATTCTCAAAATAAATCTGTTTTTTCAGGCCTTCTGCATTTTGTAGGATCATATCAAAATCACCAGGGTTTTCGGGTGCATCTTTCATTTTGACCACTTCTACTTTCTTTTCTAAAAAATCGACCGAGATATAAGCGTCACGTTGAAAAAAACGGGATTTACGCATGTTTTTAAGGGATATTCTACTCGCGGTAAGGTTGGCAACGCAACCACTTTCAAACTCTATTCGGGCATTGGCTATATCAGGCGAGTTGCTAATGACGGAAACTCCGCTGGCATTGATACGTTTTACATCAGAATCGACCACACTGAGAATAGCATCGATGTCATGGATCATCAGATCGAGCACCACGGGCACATCGGTACCACGCGGATTAAATTCCGCCAACCGGTGGGTTTCGATGAACATGGGGTTCTGAATCTTGTCTTTCACGGCCATAAATGCGGGGTTGAATCGCTCTACATGGCCAACTTGGCCTTTAATATTGAATTTTTTTTCTAGGGAAAGTAATTCTTCGGCCTCTACTAAGGTATTGGTTATGGGCTTTTCGATAAAAACATGCCTCCCTTTTTCCATGGCCTTTTTTGCACAATCAAAATGTGAAAGGGTAGGGGTTACAATATCAACAACATCGACCGCATCAATAAGCGTGTTGATATTATCGAAGTGCTCATACCCAAATTCTGCAGCTACTATTTTGCCGTTGATGGCATCGGGATCATAAAAACCGATCAATTCATATTTTTCGGATTCATTGAGTAAGCGCAGATGAATTTTCCCTAAATGACCCGCTCCTAAAACACCAACTTTGAGCATATATTTCTTTTTTATTCAAAAATAAGGATAGTTTACGGGTTTCAGGTTTCAAGTTTCTTGTTTTTTAAACCGTATGATCAGAAATTAATCAACAACCTCGATCCAAGCCTACCTGCCGCAGGCAGGGGTACGAGGCATGCTTCCTAAAAAAACAATTTCGATTTCAAGGCAACCCTTTGGGAAACAAACCCTCAATGAGGGATTGAAACCCATTATTTTTCTACGAACTGTAGTCTGTGAATGCTGACTTCGATTAAACTTTCTTAACTTCGCACTCCAAAACCAAACACTTGACAGATACCCTAAAACACAGCGGAATGCGCAATAAACTGGCCGATGTGCTTGTTGGTAAAGGTATTGCGGACAAAAGAGTCTTGGCGGCAATTCGTACCATACCCAGGCATTTGTTTATGGACAGCGGTTTCGAAGGCCACGCGTACCAAGACAAGGCCTTCCCCATTGGTTCAGATCAAACGATTTCACAGCCTTACACAGTTGCCTTTCAAACCGAACTTTTAGAAGTCACACCGGATCATAAGGTGTTGGAAATCGGTACGGGCAGTGGGTATCAAACGGCCGTTCTCCTATATCTTAAGGCAGGGGTCTACACGATAGAACGCCAGTTAGAGCTGTTCAAAAAGACCAGTATTTTTTTAAAAAAAATGGGGTATCGCCCTAAAAAAGTAATTTTTGGCGATGGTTATAAAGGTTTGCCAGAAGAGGCGCCCTTTGACCGTATTATAGTTACTGCCGGTGCACCGAAAACACCCAAAGCACTACTATCGCAGTTAAAAGTTGGTGGACGTTTGGTAATACCCGTGGGCGTAGATAATCAGATCATGACACTTTATACCAGAAAATCAGCTGCCGAATTCGAAAAAAAAGAATTCGGATCGTTTCGTTTTGTACCGTTATTGGAAAAGAAGAATTGAAGGGTATTAGTAACGGTTTGGCTACTTGTCATTTAAAGGGATAGTGTCATTTTAGAGCGACTTGGCAATGTGTATGATTTTGGCGTTGGCATTATTTTCGTTTCTTATTTTCTATTTTCTTTATAGCTTTTTCAAAGTCTCCTTCGGAAATATTTTTTTGTTTATTCTCTTTAAATTTCAGGTATTCTCGTTCTGCGTTTTCTTTTCCAATTTCGTGAGAGATGCTTTCTGCATTACTAAGAATTTCTCGGTCATTTAATGTCAAGAACCCGTTTAATTTTTCAATCCAATTATTCATGTACATTGGAACTCTCCGTTGAGCTTGTCCTTGTGCAAAAATTAAATATTGTTCAACTAAATTGTTTAAAGCAGCAAGTTCTTCCTCTTTTAGGTAATTCTTAGCTATTGAAACATCTGTTTTTCTAATATTATCACCTCTCCAAGTAGTTAGTCCCATATTCTCTTTAGAACTATCTGCTCTTTGGGTAATTATTTCAGCAGCAGTTTGTCCTGTAATAGCCCAATGTAATTTGTTCTGTACAGTTTTAAAGAAGCCAATACTAATTTCTAAAGTTGGGTCATAATCTACACTTGTTGCATAGATGTCTGTTATTTTTCTGTAAAAACGTTTTTCGGAAGTACGAATATCTTGTATTCGTTTTTCCAGTTCTTCAAAATAATCGAAAGGTAAATCAGGGTTTTTTAAGCGTTCATCATCTAACACAAACCCTTTTACTATATATTCTCTTAGTTGATTGGTTGCCCATTGCCTGAATTTGGTGGCTACATTTGATTTTATACGATAACCCACTGAAATAATTGCATCTAAGTTGTAAAAAACTTGTTTTCTTTTTACTTCTCTCACACCTTCTTTTTGAACTATTAAGAAATCCTTAATAGTTCGATTTTCTTCTAATTCACCTTCTTCATAAATATTTTTAAGGTGAATATTTATATTAGGAACTGACGTTTGAAATAATTCAGCCATCATTTTTTGGGTCAGCCAAACGGTTTCGTCTTGAAACCGAACATCTAATTTTGTTTCTCCGCTTTCAGTTTGGTAAATGATTATTTGTGAGTTGTTTTCTTGCATATACTTGATTTGTTCATCTGTAATGTGCGGTTTTATTGGTTTATCTATTTTAGTGTCAATATTTTTTGGGTTGTGGTCGTTATGGCAAATGGTATGCAAAGGTAAAGGGACATAGTTTACGCCATATTTTTTTATATTTCATCTCCGTTTTCATCAGTGATAATAATTGTACGTTGACCCATATATGGTTCAACAAAAAGTTCTATTTCTTCAATTTTATTTATCGTCTTATTTGTTAATTCCGAACACTCAACATACATATAGTAATCATATCCGAAAGTTATTTTTAAATCAGTATTGAGTAAATGCATCCAAATCGTTTCCCTTAAGATCAAACGAACCCTTTTTTGAATCTCTTTCAAATTCAGAATAGTTCCGTTTTTAATAGTAGCAATTTCATTTTTGAAATCAACATCAATGTTTTTTAGCCGACCATCTTTTTTATATCTTTCAAAATCCTCATAAGTATCGTGTGCTCTTAAAGAATCAATTTGAAGATTGGTTATGTTTTTTTCGTCAAGAATTAATCCAACAGATTCCACATATCCAGTTTCTGTTTTTTCATACTCTTCATAACTCAAATTGTTGTATTCAGGCTTTCCAATGTCGTTAATTGCTGTCCATTCGGAATTATCTAGAAAATGCCCTTCCTCATTTCGCTTCTTAGGGTTAAATTTTGTTATTCTGTAAGTCATTTTCTCAAATTATGGGCAACAAAGATATTAAGTCACTAATTATTCAAAGATAAGGCGGCAATTAGTATAAGGGCGACAACGCTCTAACCATCACTTAGCCAATACTTTTTACTTTAGTTATTGAATTCTTTTTTGATACGGGCAAGGTTTCTTTTGTTGTCTCTATCCTTTATATTTTCTCGTTTGTCGTATAGCTTTTTACCTTTGGCAAGGGCAATATTGAGCTTTGCGAGTCCGCGGTCATTGAGAAAAAGATTTAGCGCAACAATTGTGAGCCCTGAGGTGTTGACCTCTTTTTGTAGTTTTTTAAGCTCTCGTTTGTTCAAGAGCAATTTTCTTTGGGCCTTTGGTTTATGATTGTAATGAGAGGCATGTGAATACTCGTCTATCTGCATATTGATGATAAAGAGTTCGCCCTGCTCATTGAATTCACAAAAACTTTCAGAAATAGAGGCCCTACCTTCTCGGATCGATTTTATTTCGGTTCCGCCCAAAACCAAACCTGCCATATATTTGTCGAGTAGCTCATACTCGAAACGGGCTTTCTTGTTTTTGATATTGATTTTTTTCTGAAGCATACCGTAAAAGTAAAAACATTTTTACGTTTTACAATCCATTAAACACTCTTAAATGAATCATAAAACTGAGTATAGCCCGATAATCATTACAAAACCTGTTGGTGAGAAATAACGCCAGTAATCTCGTATGGCCATATTTTGTTGTACTTTCAACTTAAGTTTTGTAAAGATGAACGCACTTTTACGAACAGTTACCAAAACAATACCATGAAGAAAATCATTCTTGCCTTTTTAATAGTATTTATTCTAAGCTGTAAAGAGAAAAAACCAACTATGACATTGTCAGCACAACAAATTGTGGATAAGAGCATCACGGTTTGTGGTGGTGATCTTTATGAGACCCATGCCATATCATTTGATTTTAGAAAGAGAACATATACCTCTGAGAAGATGGAGGGATTAAAAGTATTAAAACGCTTGTTTAAAAACGATACGATTCACTTGTTGGATATAAAATCACCTAAAGGGTTTCTGCGCTATAAGAACGATAGCTTGATTATCGTTACCGACTCGTTGTCGAATATATATGCCAACGCCGTAAATTCAGTGCATTATTTTGCACAGCTACCATACGGGTTGAACGACCCTGCGGTACACAAAGAACTTTTGGGTGAAATTGAAATTAAGGGGCAAACCTATTTTAAGGTAAAGGTCATTTTTGCCCAAGAAGGGGGGGGTGACGATTTTGACGATACGTATTTATATTGGTTCAATAAAACCACTTTAAAACCTGATTACCTAGGTTATGAGTTTCATGTCAATGGTGGGGGCATGCGTTTTAGGCAGGCTTATAACGAAAGGTACGTGAACGGCATTCGGTTTGTAGATTACAAAAATTTCAAACCCAAAGATTCTAGAGCAAAAATCTTAAAGATAGACAGCCTGTTTATCAATGATGAACTAGAGCTGTTATCTAAAATTGAATTGAAGGCTATTCACGTTCGTCAGGGCAATTACAATTAATATGCAATTGTTGTGAGGTAGCAATACCGTTTACGATTTGAACGATAAAAAGACTTCCGTTGTCATCATCGTCCATGGCATAGTACTTATCTTCTCCAATCATGCTATTGACAAAGTCGGGCGTGGTGTTGCTATGACCTACCACCAAAACGTTCTTATTTAGGTTGTCAGCTTTAAATTGTTCTATATCAATTGTTTGAGGGTCGTAATATTCAACATCTACATCCTTTTTTACTGATGTTGCCGCTGCGGTCATTGCCGTTCTGGCATAATCGGTGCTATATACGGCATCGAGTTCCACATCTATTAATATCTCTGCCCAATGCATGGCTCGCCCGAGCCCGTCTTGGTTTAATTCTGGATCTACGTTTTCTGGATCCCCTCTTTCCTTTTCCGCATGGCGGATAAAATAAAAGGTGGAAATACCTGCATCAACAGGGTTTTTTTCAATAATCTTTTTATCTTCCTTACAACTGGTAACACCTAAGAATAGAAAAAATATCAGTATCGTTTTAAGTTTTTTCATAATTGTTGACAATTTGTTGATAGCATTGTTGAAAACTTTTCTTTTATTGTAACTAAAATCAAGGCTAATTAGTATGCAAGACTAGCAGTTTTTTGTTTTTTTGCATATGATCAAACAAGCTGCCCTAATACCTACTTTCTTGATTTTATTCGTTGGTGCCGCACAAGAGGTATCGCTTCCTGCTGATTTAAGACAGCATACCCTTACGCAATATAACTCAAGTTTATTCAATCCCACATTTTCTTTGGATCGCAATAACCCTGAGTCCGTTTCATTTTGGACGCGTTGGCAATGGCAAAATATCGATGCAGATCCAACTACCTTGTTTTTGAACTATACGAGATCGTTGAACGATAAATCAGTGGCAGGGGCTGCTTTCTTTCAACATAATACGGGTATTTTTTTCAATACCGGGGGGGTAGTCAATTATGCATATTCCATCAAATTCAATCCATTGATCAAACTTTCTGTCGGCGCTAACCTTTTCGGTTTTGTACAAGAGTTGGCTGATGATCGCTTTCAGCCCGAACCATTACCGGGGTTGCCACGAACCGAGGCTACCAATGACTTTATTTTACAATTTGCACCTGGGGTCAATTTGTCTATTGAAAAGTTCTCTCTTGGTCTTGCCTCTGAAAATTTAGTCGACTATAACTTCAAGAAGAAAGAGAGCAATACGGTGACTTCCGATAAAATATTCATGGGTATGGCCTCGTATGATTTTCCTGTGTTCGTCTCTGATTCCACCGCTTATATCAGACCATCTATTTATTTGAGGACCATACCCGAACAAGAAAACCAAATAGGTGTCAATGCACTGTTGAGCACTCAGAAATATTGGGGGCAAGTGGGGTACAATAATTTCTATGGAATTTCAATAGGAGCTGGCGGAACTATTCTCAACAGGTTCTCATTAGGCGCTGTATTGGAATTTGGAACAAGTGCTTCGATAAATTCCAAGAATCCTTCTTTTGAGATAATCGCCTCGTATTTTTTAGGAAAACCCGAAGAACGGCGGGATATTGTCAGTAATGTCCTTTTCGATGAAGAGCATATGGTCTTTTTAAATGAGGAAGCAACCGCTGAAAAAATGAAGGAAGAACTCGAAAAAGTACAGGCTTCGGCCAATGGTGTGGAAGTAGCCGAGGAAAAAGAGATTGAAGAAAAAGAACCCGAAGAAGAAGTGACCCAAACACTCAGTAAAAAAGAAACCAAAAAGCTGGCAGCACAAGAAAGGGCCTTGGCGAAAGAGCAACGAAAAGATTCCATTGCCACTGTAAAGAAACAAAAAGAAGCTTTGGCCCTGAACAAAAAACAAGAAAAGGAACAAGAGCTAGCAAGATCTGAAGAGGCAAAAAAAGAGGAAGCTTTGGCTGCTGCGCAGGAAGTTGCAAAAGAACAACAACGTCTAGATACTATCGAAGCTGCCAAAGTAGCAGCAGAGGAGGCAGAAAAGAAAGCAGCCGAAGAGGTGGTAGAAGTGGCTCAAGAAAAAGCACCGATTAAGCCAGAAGCTGGTGAGAAATATGAAGAAGTGGACACCGAAGATGGTCTTGAACCCGGTTTCTATTTGATTGCCAATGTCTTTGGTACCCAAAAGTATTTCAATGCCTTTATGAAAGACCTAGCCGATAAAGGCATGCAGCCAAAATCGTTCTTGAGAAATCTAAACAACTATAATTACGCCTATTTGAAGCGTTATGACACTATGAGCGAAGCCCGAAAAGGAAGAAATAGCAATTTCAACGGCAAATACTCAGGTAAAACATGGATCTTTAGAGTGGTAGGAAAATAATTTAGTAGCGATTGCCGCAGTAAGCGATTATTTTTTCAACTCGTTTTTGATGAGCAGTTCTAGGTAAGCTACTGTATTCATTAAATATTTTCTATCCTGGGTTATCGTAAACATAGAAACGGCTCCTTGAAGCATAGTATATAATTGCTTTGCAAACTGAAGTGGGGTGACGGGAAGACTTAATTCATTGTTATTTACACCACTTTCAAGCACCAAGGCTATTTTTCCTTCTATGTCCCTAATGGTCTCAACAACAGCAGCGGTCAATAATTTGTTGTTGTGTTGGGCGTCTACACCAACATTTAAGATTGGGCACCCACCAAACTCCAAGGTGAAAATATTATAGTTGCGATAAAACTTGGTGAGTGTAAATATTTTTTCTAAAGATGTACCTTCTGAATTCAGTTTCTCGGCGATTACGTTGAGCAGGCGTTTGCTGTTAAACTCAAAAGCCGCCAATGCCAATGCTTCTTTATTCTCAAAATTACCATACAGTGCCCCTTTGGTAAGCCCTGTAGCCTCTGTAAGATCACTCATGCTTGTGCCTATGTACCCGAATTTATTGAATACGGGTGCAACGGTTTCTATAATATAAGCGGTTGTTCTTTCGGCCTTAGTCGACATGTTTTACAGTCAATGTTTATACGAAGATATATAATCTATATACTGCATGGTATATATTGTTGATAAAAAAGGGCGTTTTTTCAGATGAGAATCTGAAAAAACGCCCTAAAATCGATCAAGACCTTATTTCACCAATTCATCTTGGTTTCTAAAAACTAGCGAATCGTCAAAAGAATCGATCAACACGATACTGTCTGTTTTGATACGCCCGCTCAACAGTTCTTTTGAGAGATTGTTGAGTACTTCTTTTTGGATCACCCGTTTAACAGGTCTTGCGCCGTATTGTGGGTCATACCCTTTTTTAGATAAATAAGCAATGGCCTCTTCAGTAGCATCAATGGTTATGTTTTGTTCTGCAACCATTTTTTTCAATGCTTCCAATTGAATTCTGACGATTTTGGTAATATCCTCATTATTCAAAGGCGTAAACATGATAATGTCATCTATCCGGTTTAAGAACTCTGGTCGAATGGTTTTCCTCAATAAGCCCATAACTTCTGTACGTGCCGCTTCGGTCGCACTATCAATATCATCGTTGTTGTCAAACTTTTCTTGAATAATATGGCTGCCCATATTACTGGTCATGATTATAATGGTGTTCTTGAAATCGGCCACCCTGCCCTTATTGTCGGTCAATCTGCCCTCATCCAAGACCTGCAATAAGACGTTAAAGGTATCAGGATGCGCTTTTTCGATCTCATCTAACAATATGACAGAGTAGGGGCGACGCCTTACCGCTTCGGTAAGTTGACCACCTTCGTCGTAACCGATATACCCTGGAGGGGCACCTACCAATCTACTCACTGAATGGCTTTCTTGGTATTCGCTCATATCAATTCGTGTCATGGCGTTTTCATCATCAAAAAGATAGGCGGCCAAAGTTTTTGCCAGTTCGGTCTTACCGACTCCGGTAGTTCCTAAAAAAAGAAAGGAACCAATAGGGCGTTTGTTGTCTTGAAGACCAGCTCTGCTTCTACGAATAGCGTCAGAAACGGCCTGTATGGCCTCATCTTGACCTACTACGCGTTTGTGCAGTACATCTTCTAGATTCAATAGTTTTTCTCGATCACTTTGAAGCATCTTGGTAACGGGTATACCGGTCCATTTGGCTACTACCTCGGCAATGTCTTCGTTCGTGACCTCCTCTTTGATCAATGTGCCCGCCTTTTGTTGTTCTTGTAGTTCTATTTGAAGATTGTCCAATCTCTCTTGGGAGTCCTTTATTTTTCCATAACGGAGTTCTGCAACTTTACCATAATCGCCATTACGCTCTGCCCGTTCTGCCTCTAGTTTATAGTTTTCAATATCGAGCTTTGTTTTTTGAATATTGTCAACAACAGCTTTTTCACTTTCCCATTTTGCGAAGATCTCGTTGCGTTCTTCTTTTAGATTGGCCAGATCTGCGTTCAATGATTTTAATTTCACTTTGTCGTTTTCCCTCTTAATGGCTTCCAATTCGATTTCCAATTGCATGATCTTGCGATCTAGTGCATCGAGTTCTTCTGGTTTTGAGTTGATTTCCATTCGAAGTTTTGCTGCGGCCTCATCCATAAGGTCAATCGCCTTATCGGGTAAAAATCGATTGGCGATGTACCGTTGCGAAAGTTCAACAGCGGCAATTACCGCCTCATCTTTGATGCGCACCTTGTGATGGGCCTCGTATTTTTCTTTGATACCCCTGAGAATAGAAATGGCACTCTCGGTATCAGGTTCATCGACTACTACTTTTTGAAATCTTCGCTCTAGGGCCTTGTCTTTTTCAAAATATTTTTGGTATTCATCTAAGGTAGTGGCTCCAATAGCCCTCAATTCGCCCCTTGCCAAGGCTGGTTTTAGAATATTCGCGGCATCCATGGCACCTTGGCCACCCCCTGCGCCGACAAGGGTATGGATCTCATCAATGAAAAGAACGATATTACCATCAGATGAGGTCACCTCTTTGATGACCGATTTTAATCGCTCTTCAAATTCGCCCTTGTATTTGGCGCCGGCGATCAAAGCCCCCATATCTAAAGAATAAATAATCTTGTCTTGAAGGTTTTCAGGTACATCACCTTGAATGATTCGATGTGCCAAACCTTCGACGATTGCTGTTTTACCAGTACCGGGTTCACCTACCAGTATGGGGTTGTTCTTTGTTCTTCGTGATAATATTTGAAGAATACGCCTAATTTCCTCATCTCTGCCTATGACGGGATCCAGTTTACCACTATCGGCCAATTCATTAAGGTTTTTTGCATATTTTTCTAGGGAGTTATAGGTTTCCTCTGCAGATTGTGAGGTTACTTTTCCTCCTTTACGAAGTTCTTTTATGGCCGCTTTTAAATCTTTTTCGGTAGCGCCCTGATCCTTTAAGATTTGGGCGACCTTACTTTTAGATTTGAAAATGGCCATTAGTAAATGCTCTATGGAGACAAATTCATCGTCCATTTTTTTAGCTATAATACTAGCTTCGGTCAAGCTCTTATCAGCTTCTCTTGAAAGCATGATATCGCCACCCGAAACCTTTGGGAAGCTCTCTAGCTCTTTTTCTAGTATTTGGTAGAGCATTGCTGAGTTTACATTGAGCTTCTTCAAAATAAATGGTAGAACATTTTCATCGATCTTTGAAATGGCCTTGAAAATATGTTCGTTTTCAATCTGTTGGTGGCCCATCGTTTGTGCGAGCTGTTGTGCTTGCTGTACGGCCTCTTGTGATTTTATGGTGAAATTATTAAAGTTCATATCTGTATATTTTGGGTGATTGTTACTTTTGATGTGTGTAGGTCAACAATCTTACCAAGACGAACGACAAGACAAAATGTCGCTAATGTTGTATATTTGCAAGACATTTCGGCAGTTTCAGGTATTGTACCGACTTGATTTGTTGATGGAATCAAATATTAAAAAAATGGGGATATTCGATAATTTATTTGGAAAGAACAATAAAGAAAAGAAAGAGGGGAAAACCCTTCCGTGGATCGTTCTTGCCTCTAAGGGCCAATTGAACGAGATCGAACGAAAATCGACTGAAAGACCCCAGGTTATCTTTAAACATTCTACCACCTGTGGTATAAGTGGTATGGTGCTGAATAGGTTTGTCGAAAATTACGATTTAGAGAAAACCCAAATCGATCTATATTTTTTAGACTTGCGCAGTCACCGTGAGGTATCGAACGAGGTAGGGTACAAATTTCAGGTCATGCACCAATCGCCCCAATTACTGATTATAAAAGATGGGGTAGTAGCGGCCCATAGTTCTCACGGTGCTATTTCAAGCATTAATCTTTTAGATTTTATATAGAAAAACACCATACCACGTTCCTATGGTTTCTTTTTAGCTTCGAGAACAGGAAGCAGTTTTGTAGTGACCTCACCAAAACCAATACGACAGCCCTCTTTCTTACAATAGGCCCTCATGGTCACCGTATCATTGTCTTCGATAAATTTACGTGTGATATTGTCTTTTAGTGCAACGGTTTTTGTGCCCTGCCAAGATAGTTCTAGCATTGAACCGTAAGAATCGGGCGTTGGACCTGAAATAGTACCGCTGCCCATCATATCACCGCTATTCACTTTACAACCGTTTACCGTGTGGTGCGTTAACTGTTGGGCCATCGTCCAATACATATATTTGAAATTCGATTTTGCCACGGTCGTGGTTTTCCCTCCTTCAGGGGTTATGGCCACTTCGAGGTGTATGTCAAAACCATGTTCCCCATTTTGCTGTAAATAGGGCATAGGCACAGGCTCTTGTTTCGGGCCTTCTACTCGAAAGGGTTCTAAGGCATCCATCGTTACGATCCACGCCGAAATGGAAGACGCGAAATTTTTTGCTAAAAACGGACCCAAGGGTACATACTCCCATTTTTGTATATCTCTGGCGCTCCAATCATTGAATACGACCATACCGAATATATAATCCTCTGCTTCGCCAATAGGTATGGCTTCGCCCAAAAGGTTGGCATCTGTTGTTATAAAGGCCATTTCCAATTCAAAATCAACAAGTTTCGAAGGGCCGAACACGGGTTTTTCAGCACCCTTCGGAAAAGTTTGCCCTACGGGTCTGTGAACAGGCGTTCCACTGGGTATTATGGTAGAGCTCCTTCCGTGATATCCAACAGGTATGTGCAGCCAATTGGGCATCAACGCATTTTCTGGGTCTCGAAACATAGTGCCCACATTGGTGGCATGTTCTTTACTTGAATAAAAATCGGTATAATCGCCGATCTGTACGGGCAATTGCATTTCTATCTCATCCAAAGAAAATAAAATAGCCTTTTTATGTTCTTTGTTGTTCTGTAATTCAGTATTGTTCTTATCGAATATTTCACTGATACGGTTACGCACTGCTCTCCAGGTCTTTTTCCCATCTGATATAAAATCGTTCAAGGTGTCTTGTAAAAAAACATCATCGGTGAGGGCAATGCCCTCAAAATAGCCCAATTGGTGCAAGGCTCCTAGGTCTATGGCCCAATCGCCAATTCTTGTGCCGATCGTTATGATATCGTCGCGGGTAAGAAAAACTCCGAAGGGAATATTCTGAATGGGAAAATCTGAATTCTCAGAGACGTTCAACCATGTTTTTTTGGATGGATTATTTGTAAGTACGGGCATATGTGAGTTATTGATTTTTATTTAATTTATAAAATTCCCCAGCTTGCTTTGGGCCTGCGGCAGGGTTTACTGTTTACCTCTCCTTGGGGGAGGTGTAATCGGAAACCTCAAGGCAAAGCCGTCGAGGAATTATTTAGATTAAATTCCTTATCAAATATATTATTTTATTCCTATTAACGCTTGGCAATTTGTATTTTTACGTCTCATTTAACACATTATCCCAATATGCAACGTGACCACCGAATTTTTGAACTTATTGCGGCCGAAGAAGAACGCCAGATCAACGGAATAGAACTTATTGCCTCTGAGAATTTTACGAGCCCACAGGTAATGGAAGCCGCAGGTTCGGTATTGACGAATAAATATGCAGAAGGCTACCCAGGAAAACGGTACTATGGGGGTTGTGAAATCGTAGATCAGGTCGAGCAATTGGCCATTGACCGCGCGAAGGAACTGTTTGGGGCCGAATACGCCAATGTGCAGCCTCATTCGGGTTCTCAGGCGAATGCATCAGTGTACCATGCATGTTTGAAACCCGGCGATACGATTTTAGGTTTTGACCTATCTCATGGCGGGCATTTGACCCACGGATCACCGGTCAATTTCTCAGGAAGATTGTACAAACCTGTTTTTTACGGCGTTGAAAAGGCAACAGGGGTCTTGAACTATGATACCATTCAGGAAATTGCCGATAAAGAAAAGCCAAAAATGATCATCGCAGGTGCTTCGGCCTATTCACGGGATATTGATTTTGAACGGTTTCGAAAAATCGCCGATAGTGTGGGTGCTTTGTTGTTGGCCGATATTTCGCATCCGGCGGGCTTGATCGCCAAAGGAATTTTGAACGACCCCATTCCACATTGTCATATTGTAACCACTACAACACATAAAACGCTCAGGGGACCAAGAGGTGGACTTATTTTAATGGGGAAAGATTTTGACAACCCTTTCGGGATTACCCTGAAAAACGGAAAACTGAGAAAAATGTCGGCTTTGTTGAACCTAGCCGTGTTCCCCGGTAATCAAGGTGGGCCATTAGAGCATATTATTGCTGCGAAGGCCATTGCTTTCGGTGAGGCCTTGACCGATGATTTTCTTCATTATATGTTGCAGGTAAAGAAAAATGCAGAAGCTATGGCCGCTGCTTTTGTGGCAAAAGACTATCATATTATTTCAGGGGGCACTGATAATCACATGATGTTGATCGACCTGCGCAATAAGGACATTACTGGTAAAGATGCCGAGAGAATTTTGGTAAAAGCCGATATTACGGCAAATAAGAATATGGTGCCTTTTGATGACAAATCACCTTTCGTGACCTCGGGTATTCGATTTGGCACCGCTGCTATTACAACAAGGGGACTGAACGAAAACGATATGCCGATCATCGTAGATTTGGTCGATAGAGTTCTGGTAAACCCTGAAAATGAAGATGTTATAGCTGAAGTGAAAACAGAGGTCAATAAATTGATGAAGGGTAGAGCGTTGTTCAACGCCTAGCCTAGGTCAATTTCAAAGGTTCAACGTCTGAAGATTTCCGGGTAGGTGTGATAGATTTTCTAAATCATAGATTATGCCTTCGTCATTCGAATAAAAATACAAGCCCCAAAAACCGAAGTAATCTTTTTTATCGTTCTTGTTAGAGGCCATGTTCGTCAAGGCGGGGTCGTTTTGCATAACATGCTCTTCAAACACGGGAATGTATATTTCATACGGTATTTCGGTTATTCCCTTGGTGAAATGAACGTACTGATTACCGATGGCACCCAAAATATTCTCTAATTGTTCAGGTATACTTTTATCGTATATTCTTGTGATGATTATAGCGGTATCTTTTAAGAAGATGTAAAATTCCTCTACTTCGATTTTAAGGTCGTTACTATCTTTCAAGTGTTGTAGTTGGCCTTCAAAGGAATATTCACCTCCCCTGAAATTACCCCAAGCACCACTGTTGAAGTAATTTAGCATTTCAATTAAACCAAAATTGCAGGTCACTTCCAATACCAATTTGACCTGTGCAGCACTAGAAGAACAATTGCGCACAACCACATCTGAAAAAAGATGCTTTTCCAAGTTTTTCTTGAAGATATCCAATCCTTCAATGTTGAATTCCCTATTATATTCTACTGGGAAATATTTTTTAAAATTGTCTTCGGGAAACGGCATAATTGATGGTAAAATGGTTTGTTAACAAAGTAAAGTTAATTTTTACCATTCTGAATCCACCACACAAAAACCGCTTAAAAATTGAGGTTTTCGTTGTGCTATTAAAAATAAAACTATAACTATCTGATAATGAGGTAATTATTAAATTAAAAATTTTAAAAAATATGGGTTTATAGAAAACCTTTCTCTCTTGCAGCTTCAATAAGGCTGATATCATTGCCATTTTCAGTACCAAAAATGATTTTCAAATGTCGTTTTCTCGATTCTACGGTAGTGGTCGAAATCGATATTAAAGGGGCGATATCTTTGGTGCGGGTACCTGTTGAGAGATGGTATAATATTTTTTGATCTATATCATCGATGGCGATGTCACTGGTTATTTTTTTTAGCATTGCGGTAAATGCACCCGCAGTACAATACGGTTTGTCATCGATGATGGTTTGAACCATGGTTTTTAACGATTGTTCGTCTATTTCAGATTTGACCATATACCCATCGGGCTTTACATTTTTGAAGATGCTGGTAATTCTAAGGCTGTCATCGAACGACGACATAAAAACGAGTTTTGATTCGGGTACGATCCTTCTTGCCAATAAGCCAAGATCTTCACCGCTTTTCATTTCTTTTGAATGCGAGGGAAACAGTTGTATATCCATCAAGATAATATCATAGTTTAAAGTACGTGAGGAAGATTCTATTTTTTCCTTTCCCAAAGTATAATCTGTAATAATATCGACTCGCACCTTAAAGTCTCCAAAATTTTCGGCCTCTAAAATAGATTTGTAGCCCACCGCGGTCATCTCGTGATCCTCTATGGTTAAAATTCGCACTATGCGCATATCGTCGCTTTTTTTCATTAGATCTCTTGCAGGTTTTTTTCTTCTATTTCAATTGATGTGACATCGATAGCACGCTCATTATAAACCGTGGGAATAACAAAGGTTAGCTGTGTGCCTTTTCCGATCTCACTATCGATATTCCAAGTGCCATTTAATTTTTTTATTCGAGATGCTATGTTTCTCATCCCGATCCCCTTCTTTCCTTTTTTGGTTGAAAAACCTTTGCCGTCGTCAACTATGGTTATCTTTAAATGTTCATTATCGGCATGAAAGTATAACGATATGTTCTTGCATGCTGCGTGTTTCACCGCATTCTGCAAGCTTTCTTGCACCATACGGTATAGGTTTATTTTTATGTCTCCGCTCAGTTTGTCCCAGTCCAATGAATCAGTGTGGGTGAAATCAATCGAAATCTTAGAAGAAGTTTCAATCGTCTTCAACAAATTTTCGATCGAGAGTATAAAGGTATGGATTTTTTGGTAGGCAGCGTGGCTTAATTCGTGTGAAATGGCTCGTACCTCTCTTTCTACATCTTGTAATTCGGCAATGGCCTTGGCCCTTTCTGAAATTGCCTCGGTATCGGCTTTTTTGTTTAGGCCGATAAGACGCAGGCGTGCCCCGAGCATTCTGCCCAAAACGCCATCGTGCAGTTCTTCTGAAATTCGTTTTTGCGCTATCTTCTTGCCCTGGGCCACTTTATCGGTCTGTGCCATCATAAGATTAAAGATCTTTTGGTTGCTGGCCTGTTGTTTTTGTTTGAATTTGAGCACTTTGTTCTTTGTGCGCTGGTCGAAGATAAGAAAGGTGGTGATGCCCAATAGCACAAGTGCTGCGGCAATACCGGTCCACAATTGTTTTTGCCGTACCAAGTGCTGGTTTTCGGCGATAAACTCATCGGTCTCAAAACGTATACGGGCAAATTTTTCTCTGATTTTCCGTTCTTGGTTGTGTAGGTCATCGCTGAGGGTGATATACTCTTGCGTATAGTGAGTGGCATTTTTTGGATCTACCTTGGGGAACATTCGAAGGGTGTTCAGTAACCTTTCGTTGTTACTGCTTTGTTGCGCAAGCTTTTTTGACTTTTGTAAATTATACAAAGCACCAACGGTGTCTTTTTCGGCCAAGAGGTATTCTGCCAAATTATAGGCGGTCAGTGATTGCCCAATAAGATCGCCAATACTGTCTTGTATATAAAGGGCCCTGTTGAACAAGCCGGGCAGCTTATCGGTTTTGCCCAGTTTAAGCGTATTGTAGCCCAAATTGGCCAGGGCCTTGGCATAGAGTGCAGGGTTTTTAAAGCCTAGGCTGTCATACTTTAGAACCTCAGTGGCATAGGCCACCGCCTTTCGGTGCTGCCCCTGTTCTTTATAGACCATACCTATATTGTTTTTTACGCCCAGTTCTATTAGATCGTTTGCCCCGCTCATTCTTAAATAGACCAAGGCCTCATCATAGTATTCTAAACCCCGTTCGTATTCCTTAAGTGAACTGGTGACAATACCCAAGAGATTGTAGCAACGGTAGAGGTTTTTGTGCTTGTTCAGGGGCTTGAACTTTTCAATGGCCTTTATGGTGCTGATCTCACTGCCCGTATAATCTTTGACCTTAGACTGTACCAAGGCCATATTGTAGAGCATTCGGCCTGAAGAATAATCATTGCCCAAGGCATCGAATATTTTTTCGGCCTCCCCGTAATGGTAGTATGAACTGTCTTGTACGACACTTTGTTTGAAGAAGGTCGCCAGATCCCAGTGCATTTCAGCAAGGCCAGTAGAATCATTTATTTTTTTTGCCAGTTTTCGCCCCGCTGTATTGACCGCCCTAAAGGCCGTTGAGTCGTTTGTTTTTGAAACAAGGTAAGACAGGCTGGCGTAATACCTTGATTTTAAGGAGTTATTAGGGAATTTTTCGGCCTTTTGCAGTGCTTTTTGCAAAAATAAACGGCGTGTTTTAAGGGCAAGCCCTTTTCTCTTGCTTTTTTTGATCCAAATTTGAATACTGTCGGCGCTGGCAACTGTAGCATTCTTTCTTTGGTTTTGATGTTCATTTTTACATGAGATCAGCAAAAAGAAAAAGAGAAATTTAAAAACGAAGATTTTTTTATTCAGTATAATCGTTGGTTGGTACATTCAAGGTATTTCCTACAAGGTAAAAAAAAAGTCCTTGATAACAATATCAAGGACCATATATTTTATAGAAATTCTATTTTAGGCAGTAGGATCGGGCCTATCCTCTGATTCCGCATAACAGCCACCACATGCCAAGGCATTTTCAATATCGAATACATTTTCAAGAATATCATTTGTTTGTGTGGCGAACATACCTAACGTAAAAATCACTACTGCTACAATACTTGTTACTTTTTTCATTTCTTTGTTTTTTTGAGGGTTATTGTTAAAAAATTATCACAGAGTGAAACTAAGAAACGACCTCTTGGCGTAAAGATGTGGTGTGCGGTGAAATGTATTCGGGGCAGGTTTGCTAGTATTCAACTTGTTTTTGCAAGAATTAGGTCAATTTACCGAGATAAATGTACTTTTTGCCAGTTTTTTTTCAGTAAATCAATGTTCTCACGGTAGGACCTTGAAAAGGGCAGTTGTAGTTTGCGGAGTTTTAGGGTACAGATCGCCTTGCCATAGCTGATACGTGATATATAATCAACGTTCACGATATAGCTTTGGTGTATACGCACAAAATTTTTGGGCATATTGCCCTCAAAGGTCTTTAGCGTCTTGAACGCATTGTTGACCCCGCCGTCTTTCATGACAAAGATCGTGGCATTGTTATTTGCTTGTAAATAAAGAATGTCATCAGTGTTCAAATATTGAAAATCACGATACGATTGTAGGCAAAGGGTCTGAGGTTCTGCAACTTCTTCTTTGGGCATCTGCTTTTTGAGGCGCAACAGTGATTTTCTGATATCGTCTTCATCATAGGGCATCAGCCAATAGTCGAAAAAACCTTTCTTGATGGCCTTGTAGGCGTGATCTTTGATTTTTGATATACCTATAAGGACGGGAATTTTATTTTCGTACTGGTGCAATTCTACCGTCATTTGAAAATAAGATCGGGTATTCTTATCGAGATTGACAAAAACAATATCAGGAGAAAATTTTAGAATGGTATTTAGTCCCTCATCGCTGTTCGTGGCAAGAGCCACACATGTGAAGTCACCGTAATCCTCCAAAAAGTGCTGTAGCTGCAAGCTGGAAGTAGCATTAGAATCTATGATTGTATAGGTAAATTCCACGGCTGCATGTGTTTGATTGCAAATTAGGCATAGTAAATTGAAATATAACAGTCAAAAACCTTAGAAAAGCCGAGGTTTTCGTTTATAATGTACTATAAATGAGGTGTTTGAAAGAAAAATCTTTCTTTGTGCAGATATTTTTTGGATAAATGTTCAGTGGTATTGATGAAAATTCCACACCTCCTTCCTAATAAAGGAAGGACTAAGGCTTTGGAGGGGGGGGGAGGTGCGAAACTAGTTTTTAGCACAAAATAGCTATTTGTCAGAAGAAGGGTTTTGATTAAAAAAACAACCTCTCATGTGGCTATGAAGGCGAACTTCAGGAGTATCCTTACCTGTATCAATAGAAATGCAAATACCCTTTCCGCTTAGTACAGTTGGTGTCATTACCCTAAAATTTTTATCCACCACCTCAAGTTCACCTTTTTCATTGTACAATCTCAACTTTGTAGGTAGGGGAAGCGTTTTGTCAATTTCTTTTGATAATCGTCTTTTGTCTCTTTTTGATAGTTGAAAATGAACGGTATTGGTATAACCTAGATTAAAAATGACCACCAATCGATTATTGACTTTGGTATAGGCAAAAGGTGTCATGTCTGCTTTTAAAAGATTCTTTAAGGGTACATAACTGAATTTTAGGTGATAATTTGTTGTTCGATTTTCCTTACCATAAATAAATAAGCTTAAATAGCCATCTCTGCTATTGGGTTGAGTATTGTTTTCTTTCTCGTCAGCATCAATGTATTTTGTGATTTCTTTGATCAACGCTTCACTGCTAATTTCTACTTTTTGAATACGATGTGTTTGCCCTATCAAATTACATTGCCATACCAAAGCGATTAAAAGTAAAAAGCGGTTAACAGATAGTTTCATATTTAAAATTTACTTAAGACTACGAATGCCCGATCGACCGAACAAAATGTAAAATTCTATTTATTTGATATTTAGTTAATTGTAAACATATAAAAGTAAAATTAATTTTTAAGGCATACTATTTTATTTTAGCACATATATTTTGCAAATTTCCCCTTTGTGTATTAAAAAAAGAGTCACCACTACCATACTGAGCCGCACCACCGCATCCGATTGCCCAATAGTTTATATTTGAGCCTTCTTGAATGTTGCGATCATGGAGGCTCACCGTTCCTGAAATGCCATCACCTTCTTGATCTCGGCATGGGGCATGTGTATGAAAAGCCGCTGTAACGGGAATTAATATATACTCGTAGGATCTAATTTGGCCTTCATAATTAAGTAAAAGAGAACCTTCGTTAGCGTTGTAAATATAGTAATTTTCTCCATTAAGGGGATGAATGTACGCGACATCAGAGTAGTCATAACCCCCAATATCCGTAATTAATGATTTACCATCTTTGGTAATAAAGCCTGCTACTTCATTTTTTGGATATTTTTCCCATGCCTCTTTTAACCCTTGACATTTATCGTCATATTCTTTTATTGGTTTTGGGCCAATATCGTCTAAATTTGCTTTTATTCTGTTGTCTAACTCAATTTTGGCGTAGTGACGGGCATAGGCCGCACCCATAGAATGATACCTATTACGATATCTCCAACCTGAGGTACCACCAAAAGGCGCAGAGCTATACCGCGGGCGGGCTTGTGGTCCTGTAACCACAACCTCATCCAATGTAAGTGGGCCGCAGTCAAGAGCCCAACAAGAATATGGTAGGTAAACCGCAACTATATTGCCTGTTCTATATAAAGTACTACTTAATACTATACCTTGTGTATTTGTCATATATACATAACCAGAATAAGCTGCGGTATTGTTTTTATTAATGACATTGGGCATTTCATGTTGTAGAACGGTCTGAACGCTGCCGTTTATTTCAATTTGAAAAACAGCACTGTTCAAGGTTTTAAATTTAGTATCGACCTTAGCAATGTTTATTTTTTGATTGCTACCCTCTATAGTTACCTGTATATAAGTAGATTCGTCAACTGTGATATTAAGTCCGTTTTGGCTCTTATTGCTCGAAGAATTTTCTAGATTCTTCATAAATTGTTTTGTGGTTTCCAACGAGATGGTTTTAAAATCGACTTCTTCCTGAACTATTTAGTTTTCGTAAATCGAGCCAGAATTTTCTTTTTCGCAAGAGAAAAGAACGAGTAAGAATATAAAAACAAAAAGCGGTTTGCTTGTCAAGTAGTTTTTCATAGGTTTTGTATTTTTATGGTTTATCTTCTTTCAATGTAGGGGAAAAAAACCGCTGTTTACGAATTGCACTTTAGTGTATTCGATTAAACACCTTGAAACAAGGTTGAAATGCAGGTTTTGGTATATTGAACTGGTCTTGAGTTGTTCAGTTGCCCGTTAGTATGATAGTTTGCAAGACGATTTGATAATGAAGTTAGAACAGAACTTGCCTCCTAAGAAAGAGGCTCCGAGACTTCAGGGGAGGAGGTGTTTTTTCGTACTTTTACATTTATCGAAACAATAGCGAACAATCACAAAAAGATAAAATGAAAATCAAAAAAGTACTTGTAGCGAACAGAGGAGAGATCGCTATACGAATTCTACGTGCCTGCACCGAACTCAATGTGGTCACGGTGGCTATTTTCACTTATGAAGATAGGTACTCGCAGCATAGGTACAAGGCCGATGAATCATACCAAATAGGAGATGATGACCAACCGCTAAAACCGTATTTGGATATTGATCTAATAATCGACCTAGCGAAACAGAAAAACGTTGATGCCATTCACCCCGGTTACGGATTTTTATCTGAAAACTCTGATTTTGCCCGTGCCTGCGAAGAAAACGATTTGATATTTGTAGGGCCAAGCCCAGAAGTGATGGATGCACTAGGGGATAAGATCACCGCGAAAAAAATAGCTTTAAAGTGTAATATACCTGTTATCGATGGCAATAAGAAAAAGTTGACCTCTTTAAAAGTGGCCGTGTCAGAAGCTGAGAACATCGGCTACCCTTTAATGTTGAAAGCGGCTTCTGGTGGTGGCGGTAGGGGTATGCGCATTGTTAGAAATACCGATGATCTGAACAAGCATTTTGATTCAGCGCGTAATGAATCGCTAAATGCCTTTGGCGATGACACTATGTTTTTAGAAAGATATGTTGAAGACCCCAAGCATATAGAGGTGCAGATCGTTGCAGATGCACATGGTGAAATACGCCATTTGTTCGAACGTGATTGTTCGGTTCAGCGAAGGCACCAGAAAGTAGTTGAGGTCGCCCCTTCTTTCAATGTGTCGAATGCCGTAAAACAAAATCTATACACCTATGCGGTGGCCATTGCCAAAGAGGTCGATTACAACAATATAGGTACAGTCGAATTTTTGATCGATAAAGAGGAAAATATTTACTTTATAGAAGTAAACCCTCGAATACAGGTCGAACATACCGTTACCGAAATGGTCACGGGCATTGATTTGGTAAAAACACAGTTGTTTATTGCCGCAGGGTACAAATTAGCGAGCAAACAGATAAAAATTTACGGTCAAGATTCATTGGCTACCTATGGTTTCGCATTGCAATGCAGGTTGACGACTGAGGATCCCAAAAATAATTTCACCCCTGATTACGGCACGATCACTACCTATAGAAGTGCTTCGGGTATGGGTATTCGTTTAGATGCCGGTAGTATTTACCAATCGTATAATGTGAGTCCGTTTTTCGATTCCATGTTGGTCAAAGTTTCCGCACACGGCAGAACCTTGGACGGCGCCATACGTAAGATGGTGCGTGCTTTAAAAGAGTTTCGTATAAGAGGGGTGAAGACCAACATTCATTTTTTGCAGAACGTAATTCGGCACAAGACCTTTTCAAGTGGGAAGGCTACGGTCAACTTTATTCAAGATACACCGGTGTTGTTCAAGATCAAGTTGCCACAAGACCGTACTTCGAAGACTATAGCGTATTTGGCAGAGGTCATTGTAAACGGCAACCCTGATGTGAAATTTATAGACGATACCAAGGTTTTCAGAAACCCCAAGATACCCAAGTACGATCAATTGGGGGCTTACCCAAAAGGCACTAAAGATTTATTGACCGAATTGGGTCCAGAAAAATTTTGCCTTTGGTTGAAAAAAGAAAAACAGATCCATTATACCGATACCACAATTCGTGATGCGCACCAATCGTTATTGGCAACACGTATGCGCACCTATGATATGTTAAAAGTGGCTGAGAGCTTTGCCAAAAACCATGCGAATACCTTTAGTATTGAAATGTGGGGCGGTGCTACTTTTGACGTTTGTCTGCGTTTTTTGCACGAAAGCCCATGGACGCGTTTGAGGGAGTTACGCAAGGCAATGCCCAATATATTGTTTCAAATGTTACTGCGAGGATCTAATGGGGTAGGGTATAAGGCATACCCTGATAACCTTATTGAGAGTTTTGTTGAAAAATCATGGGATAACGGTATTGATATTTTTAGAATTTTCGACTCTTTGAATTGGGTGAAAGCCATGGCACCAAGTATCAACTACGTGCGTAAAAAGACGGGTGGGATCGCCGAAGCGGCCATAAGTTACACAGGTGATATTCTCGATACAACTCAAACAAAATACGATTTAAAGTATTATATGCAATTAGCGAAAGATCTTGAAAACGCCGGGGCCCATATGATAGCGATCAAAGATATGGCAGGTCTTTTAAAACCCTATGCGGCCTCAGAACTGGTCAAGGGACTAAAGGATACGGTAAAATTGCCCATACACTTGCATACCCATGATACCTCGTCTATTCAATCGGCGACCTATTTAAAAGCTATTGAAGCAGGTGTTGATGTGGTCGATGTCGCCCTTGGCGGATTGTCAGGTTTGACTTCACAGCCCAATTTCAACAGTATTGTCGAAATGATGAAATATCAAAAGAGATCGCATGAGTTTGATATTGAAACCTTGAATGAATTTTCTAATTTTTGGGAAGATACCCGTGAACTCTATTACCCTTTTGAGTCAGGTTTGAAGTCAGGTACGGCAGAAGTGTACCAACATGAAATACCCGGGGGGCAATACTCGAATTTACGGCCACAAGCTACCGCCTTGGGACTGGGTGATCGATTTGACGAGGTGAAAAAAATGTACGGCGAAGTAAATACGATGTTCGGTAATCTGGTAAAAGTAACGCCAAGTTCAAAAGTAGTGGGTGATATGTCCGTTTTTATGGTCACTAATGACCTAACGCCCGAAGATGTAATGCAGCGTGGTGAAACGATTTCTTTTCCTGATTCGGTGATTGATTTCTTTAAGGGAGATTTAGGACAACCCGTAGGCGGATTTCCGAAAAAACTACAAAAAATAGTATTAAAAAACACCAAGCCTTATAAGAACAGGCCCAATGCGCATTTAGAACCCATTGACTTTGATACGGCTTTTCAAAAATTTCAAAAGAAATTTCAAAAAGGTTTTACAAGAGAAATCGAGTTTGAAGATTTTCTGTCTTATAGCTTGTACCCAAGAGTATTTGAACAGGCGCATGAGCAGTATAAGAAATACGGAAATTTAGCAGTGCTGCCCACCAAAAACTTCTTTTATGGTATGAAACTTCATGAAGAAGCTTTGATCGAGTTACAACCGGGCAAGACCATTGTGGTCAAATTACTTTCGGTCAGTAGCCCTAATGAAAAAGGTATTCGCATGGTTTTCTTTCGGGTGAACGGAGAAAATAGGTTTGTTGAGGTAGAAGATAAAGCCCTTGAAATTAAAAAAGAAGTACATATTAAAGTCGATTCCGAAAATTCTGATCAGATAGGTGCACCTCTACAAGGATCCTTGTACAAGGTATTGGTTGAAAAAGGAGAGAAAGTAAAAGAGAACGACCCCCTATTTATCATTGAGGCCATGAAAATGGAAACTACCGTAACTGCGATAAAAGCTGGAAAAGTGAAGTCGGTAACCTTGACTTCAGGTATAATGGTCATGCAAGATGATTTGGTGCTGACGTTGGAATAGTTTTGTATTTATTTTTTCAGTACATGACAAAAACCACTCTTGCCCAATTTGATTTATTGAGGTAAGCATTTAGTTACATGTTATTTCTTTGTGTGTTATGTTTTCTGATTTGACCATCCTTTTGATTAAATTGTTGAATATTGTGTCTTTGCTTTGAGATCGATTTATTCGGTAACAGAATTCATCAAAATATCTGTCAATATTACTTTCACTTACCCAAGAATAAGTTGTTCTAATCCAAGATTTTACCTGATGAATCATAATATGTAGCGCCTTAAAATCAGAACCTTTATCACTTAATATTTGTGTTAGATCATAATCTTTTGCTATAGGATTATACCCTTTCCATTTGTCAGTGGTTATTTTTGCATCTATATCTATGTGCTTTTCAAGCATTTTTCTTAATGATTTAGCAGAGTAGTCTGGAATTTTAAAGGTGTAAAAACGTTTTGCTTTTCCTTGATTGGTAAGTTCTACAGCACATACAACCTTTTTTTTGGCACTATGATAACTTCTACCTGGTTTTTCTTCTTCATATCCATCAACTACGTATTCATCAACATCAACATTGCCTTTCATAGGGGAAACCCTCACTTGATTTCATGGCTTCACGCACTTTATGCATAAACAATCTAGCGGTTCTTTGGTGAACTCCAAAACGAACTGCTGTTTGAGAAGCGGATAAACTTTTTGTGCTTGTCGACATCTCAAAGCATATAAAAAATGCTTTTTTCAAACCAAATTTGACTTTATGGAACAAGGTGTTGGCCGTAGCAGATTCGGTATCGCTACAAATATTGCAGGTTCTCGCAAAATCTTTCCTAATTTGACTTTTGTATGCTTACATTTTCTGCAAATATACTGCTCCGACCATTTAATATCTGAGAGGTATTTCCTGCAATCCTGATCACTTTTAAACCGTTCAGCAAACTCTATGGGGTTTTGACCTTTGAAAATTTCCATTTTTTCTATATTTTATAATGCTTCAAAGATATGAAAGTAAAAAAATCCTCGGGGCAAGCCCACGAGGCATTTAATGGAAGATAGTTTTTGATTTGATGAAAACCATCCGTTTTCAAACTTTCCTCTAAAAATCGAGGCAAGCCTCGGGGAATTAAACCCAAAGAGATTAAATGCTTACCTCAAA
>UOEL01000144.1_pt1 | contig 63600 bp, 48 predicted proteins | sample 1989351 | NCBI WGS metagenome assembly UOEL01 (sample SAMEA4712195, study PRJEB27164) | hydrothermal vent metagenome | biome: marine basaltic hydrothermal vent biome; feature: marine hydrothermal vent; material: mineral | place: Pacific Ocean | collected 2011-06-14/2011-07-23 | depth 1719 m
AGTTGATTCATAAAAAAGCGAAAAAACAATCTTTTAAATCATAAGTACCTGAATATCAGTAAAATTAAAATTTTGTTAAAATTTTTGGCCTAAAATCAAAATTAAAAAAAACGTTAGGTCAATGTTCTTAAAACAAGCTACTTAGCTAATTTTTTAAGTAAAAAACGCACACTGATTAGTTACGAATCTTTGTATGGTTCTTGGACTTAATTAATGGTGTCTTATGGTTAAACAGTTGCTTGTAGTCATTTATGTTAATGGTATGTTAACAATAGCAAATATAAACAATATTTAGGTTTTTCCTACTTAAAAGAAGCTTTTTCCCTTCTTTTTAAGAAGTGGCGTAAGATTTTCTATAGTGGATTTTCGTCCGAAACTATGTATGTCTGAAAGAGGTGGGTTTGTTATTGTGCAAATGAACTAAACCCTTAGATTCTCTATGGGTGCCTATTACTGAGGTAAAACATAATCTTCTAATTTGCCGAGGGCGTTTTGATTTTCTCCATTTAACGCAATCAATTGAAAGTGTACGGTTTTGTCTTTTTGTATGTCAACTAGTATAAAATTATCTTCTATACGCCCGCCCATACCGCTTGCGATTAAAGTGACGTTCCCATTCTTGTGATACATATAACCGTGGTCCTTGACCCCGGCATCTCCTGCAAACATGTAAACGGGCTTTTCTAGTTCTTCAAAAAGAGGATAGATAATTGTCCAAAAATTAATTTCCTCACCTCTTCCGGACAAAGAGTTTAGTTTAAAATTTTTGAATTCGTTATCTTTTTCCCACCATAGCACCTGATGAAAAAATACAAAAACATTATCTATCCTTGTACCCTCAGATGCCATGGTGTTTTTTAACCACTCCAATTGATTTCCTGATATATTCCATTTATCCAAATTAGGATCTAGTACTATGATTAAATCATTCTTATGCTTAAAGCTATAATATGTATCACCGTACCTTCTCTTAAAAATTGCTCTTCCTTTAGAGTTACCTATATCATGATTCCCCGGTGCGAAATACACTTTTTTATTCGTATAAGCAATATCTGCATCCAGTTCATCCCATTCCTTTTCATTGGTCCCATCTTCTACAATATCCCCAGTAAAAACTCCAAACTCAATTAAGTTGTTGTTTTTGATCAAATCTAATTTGTCCTTAAAAGGCGGGTGAACCCCTATGTTGTCTTTTGATTCTCCTGGATGACCATAAACATGCCCAGCAACAAAAAATGAATATTCATTATTTTCGGTTTCTTTATTTGTACACCCATAAATAAGTATAGAAACAACTATTGCAACTAAGATTTGCCTATTCATAAGTCTTTATTTTGTGTAAGTTCTTTTGTTTTTCTTTTTTCCCTCCCCTGTCTTGTCCTAAAATAAGTTTACCTGTTTTACGCCATTGCTAGTGGAAAACCGGAAACATCTATTTTAAAAATTTGATAATATCCCTGCCGCCGTATAGCACCCTTATTATTCTAATATGGTTTTTAAAGACCCAATAGAATATTATATGTGATTCAAAAGGAAAACTAAACAGGCCTTTTTTGATTTCACTTCTATCCTTACCTATATCAGGGTTTTTAACAAGCAATTCAAAATAAGATTTCAGACTCAACAGGTACTTTATGGCTTGGTGTTGGCCAAATTCTGTCTTCGTAAACAAATAAATCTCATCGATATCATCTTCTGTTTTTAGAGACAGTATATAATTGCACATCAACCTTTTTTCTTAGATTCGATAATCTCCTCCATGGTCATTGTACTATTGGGGCTGTTCCATCCTAGTTCAATTTCCTTTCTGAGATCCTGAATAACCTTTTCCCTATAAATACCGTGAAGCCTTAAAGCGTCTCTGATTACTTCGCTATTGTTTTGGTATTCTCCTGAAGCAACCTGCTTTGAGATATACACTTCCTGTTTTTTTGTGAAACTTATATTCATAGGACAAATATACCCATAATGTCTATATTTAGCAAATATAGACTGGTTTAAAAATAACTATTTCTTGAAAAAACGAAGCTATCTGTGACATTGTGACCCGAATTCAAAAGCTTGCTTCGTCTCGGTACAGTAATCATTACTCATAACAGTACGAGTGCAATACTCGTGATAAAACAAGGGTAATACGGGAATATTAAATATTACAACTAAGCATCAAAAGCTTGCTTCGTCGCTTTAAGTTCTCATCAAAATCGACTATATGCTTTGCTTCTCGCAATGGTCGAAGAAAACACTATTGAAGCAGAGCGTCTAGGCATTAGAAAAAATCATCTACTAGCTTTGCTTGATTTTTTTTCTTTTTACCAACCGTATTCTTCAAATCTTTTAAAGTAGTCCTCAAAACCGCTTGATTCTTCTCTAGAACATCAATGGAGAGTATAGGCTTGTCGTTAAACTCTATCGCTAAACCAGTTGTTAGGCTATCTAACTCAACTTGGTATTTAACGGTCAGATTTCTTAAATATTCAGGCCCACTTACTTCTTCTAAAGCAGAAATCAAGGCCTGTATAAAAACCGGATCGCTACTCGATTTCCAATAATGCCGAAATTCGGGCAGCAATACCCCTGAATTGTTGTCAAAGGCAATGGGTTCGATCATCGACGAAATCGGGTTGTAAAAAAAACGTAGGTTATGGGGTGTTAGACCATGTACCCCACCGAATAAATTGGCCAAGGCCGTGAATTTTGCCGTAATCTCTACGTCAAAGACCTGCGATATGGGCAATTGCCCGCTCTTGTAATTATTCAATAGGTTCTTGGCCAGTTTAAATTGCTTTTCTAAGGCTTCGTCTTCAAAAATACCTTTTAAGCCGTAAGCCGTAATAGTCATCTTGTTTCCCTTACCATACCTAGGGTTATACTTGTTCACAGCAGAGGTGCCTGTCGCTTTGGCTAGTTCATTGATTTTAGCGCTCTCTTTCCACATATCGTCTTCAGTAAGTTTCAAAATCACGCCCACCTTGCGCTGATTGCTTTCGATCAAACGTTTGTCAAAGGTTTCTTCAATGGCATAAAGCCCGACCTCTTTGGTCAATACAGCATCTAACTCTTTTAGATTAACATGCAGAAATCCTTCCAAAAAACCATACCGCAACCCCATAATGCCCTCATCTTTTATAGCCTTATGGTAGAGCCATTCGTTCAGATAGCCCCTAGTACCGGGGTGATGAATCGAAAACTTGCGCATACCCAAAATGGTTCGGTCGTTCTTTAATTTTATTCTAAAGCTCCATTTGTCGCCTTCTAAATGATCGGTCCAATCCCCCTTTAGACGTACATCGGCCTTATACACCTCACCATCATAGTTGATAACGGCTGGCACTATATCATTATCTTCGGTCTGTAACACACCTATGGTCAAGGCCTCATCGCGCTTTGCTTTTATCTTATTGAATCGCTTCTCCTTAAACAGAATTTGCAAGGGCTCGAAATCGGTCTTTTGAACGATGGATGGAATTTCTACAGCCTTCTTTTTAGACTTCTTGGAGGAGGCTAATAATAGTAAGCCTATTAACGCTATGGGAAGCATCCATAGAAAAAACCTTTTATTTGACTTTTTTAACTGCACGGCTGTTCCTTTATTGTCGTTCGATAAAACAAAAATCTATATTGCCCAGTTTTGACAAGGCGTCTTTTGATTTTATCAGATCTTCTAAACTATTGAACTGTACGTTCAGGGCGAGTTCCGATAGGTTGTTCGACTCGTCTATACGCTTTAGATCGACCCTAGAACAATGCTCTTTGAGGGTCTCTAAGACCAAAGTCTCATCTATACGTTTGTCAGTGCCCGAGAGCGTTAAGACCAAATTCTGTTGAGCGTTGTTTTTTCTGTTCATTTTACCCGTCAATATGATGAAAAGCAAAACGAAGGCAACACCTACCAAAACAATCACCTTTTGATCAGCACCAAAACCAAGGCCAATAGAAATGGCAATAAAGAAATAGGCCAACTCTTCAGGTTCTTTCACCGCTGTTCTAAATCGAACAATTGATAGTGCGCCGACAAGACCCAATGAAAGTGCCAAAGAAGATTTTACAATGGTAATGATGATCATCGTGGTCATACTCAACAAAATCAACGTTTGGGCCAATTTATCCCTATTTGACAAGGATCCCCCAAATTTTGAATAGACCAGACTTAGCAGGTAGGCCGTGAATACGGTCAGCAAAATATTGATGATAAAATCGATTATGGAGACATCTTCAGTGCCGAATTGTGAGAATAGGTCGTTCAGTTCATTCATAGTGGTTGGTTCATTCTGGGAAAGACATAAAATTGTTCACCCCGTTTACATATTTGGAATTTTTACTCAATCGAAACGGAAACTCTTTTGAAATTGCCTGTGCCCTTTGATCGTCTTGCAAGCTATATTTCAGTTCGACCACATTAGTGGTCTCTTGCTGCGGACGTTGGTCAAAATTGTTTCTGTTTTTTTTGATGTTCCTGTATTTGATATTATAGTCCAAAGTTATTCTAAATTTCTGGTCCGCCGATAAAAAATAGCGTCTTGAATACGAATTGACCAGCGTGGGCTGCAAACCCACTACCATTTCATAAATGGGTTTCGGCAGCCCCGATGATGAAAAAATACGCCTTAGGGCCTTTGCGTCAAAGCTGTTTTCAAAAATAAAGGAATCTAGTTTAAACGTCCACTTATCACCTACGAGACCTTTTTTCAGTTTTATTTCGAGCTTGGGTTTCTCAAGCTCGCCCAAGGTATCGCCGTACCATCGAATGCGTGCTTTTTGACGATCGGAAACCCCATCAACATTGTCAAAATAAAATTTATACTCATCAGTATCTAGATAGATATTATTGATTTGCCTTTCGTGAAAAACCTCTTTAAAAAAGGCCGAATTGCTCTTGGTTATAGCAATCAGTTCCTTTACCGAAACATTTGTGAGCACCTGAAATTTTCGTTCGTACCTGAAGTTGTTCGCTATCGTTAAACTATCTATCGGGCTGCTCTGCATTTTACTGTTCTATTGTCCTTGTCTCCTTACTATCTACACCAAACTCAACGCCGTACATCTTATCTTTTACTGCTGCTACGGTTTTACTTTCTACACCGTTCAAGATAAGGGAAGATCCATTCTCAATCAAATGTTGGGTCTGAATATTTTTTAACACCACATTCTTGGCGGTAATCTTTGAAGGGCCGAACTCGGGTTTTTTCTTGAAAGCGGTGAAAGCAAGTTTACAATCTGAAATATCAATACGGTTTCCGTTAAAGGTCGATAAATCTTTACCGGCAATGGCAATCTCGCTACTTTTAATTTCAATATTATCGGCAAATACCTTGCTGTCTTCCCCTACGCTTATTCCTTTATCGCCAGCATTGTTGATCTTTACCCTAGAAAGATGCAAAGAAGAACCCGATACGTCAATAGCATCATTGCCAAGGTTCTCAAAGGTACAATTGGTGAGTTTTCCCATAACAAAATCACCGTCAAAGGCATCTGATTGGATGTTTAAAAAGGTGGTGTTCACCATATTGAAATCTGACCTGATAATATTGAGGCCATCTTCACAGCGATTGTCAGCGATCAAGACCCCGTCTAAATTCACATCGCTCTCGTAAAAGGTGACCGCCCCTGAAATACTCCATAAACCGTGATCGGGATTGCCCAAATCACGAAACTCCACATTTTTTAAGATGGATGTTCTTTCTGCTTTCATCACAAAAATACCCTGCCCCTTTTTATCGGAAGAATAAATCACAACGGGGTGCTTCTTAGCGCCTACAAAGTTCAATGCCGATCTTGAAATCAATTTTCCGCCTTCCAAAATATTGATGTGCAGCCCTTCTTTGGCAAAAAGCCGATACCCTGCCGGTAACACCAACGGTTTGTCAATAACGACAGAATCGCTTTTAAACGAAATGGTCTTATAGCGTTCGCTCACCAACAAAAAAGGAAATTCTTCAAGGTTAGACGAACTCCTAAACAAATCTTGATTAGCCTGCAAAGCGTCAACATCTCGAAAAGGAACAATCTTATCATAAAAAATGGTCGAAGTGCCTAAAAGACGGTAGCCCACTCTCAAATCAAAAATATCTTTTTCAAAAATAAAGCCCGTGGTTTTCTTCTTCTTGTGTACAAATAGGTTTTTAAAACTATCTGGTAGTTCAAAAACTATCGTTTCAGTACTTCCAATAGGAATGGCTTCGCTGTTTTTCGGACTCACAATACGTTTCTTTCCCTTATGGGATAGTTCAATAACCTCTAATGGAAAATTAGTGAGGTTTTCTATCGAAACCTCGATCTTCGCATCATCATAATGCACTAGGGCGATCTTTGCCATTGAAGAAGGCCGTAACGATTTTTCAATAATCAATTTATTATGATGAAATAAGGCTTCGTCAAAAATATGGGTAGGGAAAACGCTATGTAAGATCTCTAGCTTTTCGCGTATTTCACTTTTATGATCGTAGATCAACTCCTTTAGCTCGTTCAATGTTGCCAATGCCCTTGATTCTTGCGCATAATTTTTTGAGAAATCAGCTTCTTTCAGTTTCAAATCTTTGACATAGGTGTTCAGTATGCCCAGTTCTTTATCGACAACAAAGGGTTCTAACAACTGCGTGCTTTTATTAAAATGCAGGTAGAGTTCGTTATCGGTTCTGTTTGAATACAAGTTCAGAAGCGCATAATAAGAAGCAAGTTTCTGTTCGTCGAAAAGCTCTGAAAACTTACGGTCACCATTGAAATATTCTTTTAGCCTTTGATTGATTTTAACCAAATCAGCATTGAAAAATTGCAGTTCACCCATTTTTTTTTCTTGGGTGATTTTTTGCCAAAACACGATGTCGTTAGGTGTTTTCATCAATTGTAGTCCGTGCTCCTTAACATACTCTTGAAACGCAGGAGAGGCATTTTTAAAATCGAGTTTTTTAAGTTGTTGGTGTTTAGGTAGAAACAATATTTTCTTGGCTTCAAGTTGTTTTGAGAACAAAAAATCATAAGCACTACCTTCTATATTCAACCCAAGGGAAAGGGAGTCTTTTTTATTCATCTTTATTCCTTTATCCACCTCATCCAAAGCCAGCAAACCATCATCGACATAGCTGATCGTGGTCTTCCAATATTTGGAATATGGTTCGATCTTGATTATGCCAATGTTGGGCAGCACCTGTTTGGCCACTCGATAATTGTGTCCGTTGTAGCGGTAAGTTATGGCATTTGTAATCAGTTTGAAAAAATCCTTCCCCTTTGCAGAAAGGGCTTTGTTTTTAGGATAAATATTAAAACTAATCGGTCTCAATTGAGTGGTATCGTTATTTTGAAGTTTTTTTATGACGACCAACTCACGTGAATAGCCGTTCTCTAAAATATAGCCGTTGTATTTTAGGGTCTTGTTCTTTTTGGCCCTTGCTTCATTACGGTCAACTACTTTATCCAATGGGTTTTTATTTATAAAACCTATAAGCTCACTTGGCATTTGTTGATAAAAATCATTGTAGCCCTCATTTCCCAACAAGGCAAGTGCTTTGTTTTTCTCTAAAAAAGAGGCCGCTGAAAAAAGCGCCACAATCATGGCAATGGCCATCAAAATTTGCCAAATGGTCTTTTTTTTGTTTCCCACCTCTTTAGAAGTCGGGTTTGTTTTAGATGTCATCATTCCTTTTTGCGAACTCGTTGAAACTTCTGATTTTGTAAAGCTATTGAATTAAATTATTTAGACCTAGTAAGGAGTAGATCTAAACTAATATCACAATCTCCTAAACTTTACCTTAAACCCTTTTTGAAGAAAAAACCAGACAAGTACAAAAAAGGTAAAACCATAACCCAATAAGGCTCTGGGGAGGCTGGCTTGGGATAGGTAGTAAGCGAATACAAAGCAAAAAACGATAAAAATCAGGTTAACGCTGTTCTTTTCCAACCGATCCAAGAACGTGTCAAGAACTGCCAGTAAAAGTCCTAAGAACATATTGCCGAACAACAGACCGAAATAGCCAAAGGCACCGTAAAAATCCATAACACTATTGATGGCAAGGGAACCTTCCATTTTTACGGTTGAAAAGTGGCCGAATAGGATCTGCGTATCAGGAAAATGCTCAAAACCAAAAACCTTGCTTAAAAGACCAATATTGGTAAACCCGTAATGATCACCCACTTCAGGAAAATAATGGACATAAAAGAACGCAGGAATCGACAGCCTGCCGAAAACACGTGTCAGTACAATTTCTGAAAGTTTAGTAGCCGCCTGAAAAACATTTTCAAACTGATAGGTGGTGGCCGAGTAGTACAGCACCAACAACAGGGTAAAAAGCGCACTCAGATACAAGATATATTTTCGCTTTTTTCCTTTTTTTGGTTTTACTATCTTTTCTTTTTTCGGCAACAGGTTCTCTTTGAAAACGAAGCCCGATATAAACAGTGAAAGCATGAAAATAATTAAGGGCCTTTTCTGAAACAGCGATAAAATCAAGAAAAACGACAGCGAAAATAGCATTCCGAATAAAACTTTGTTTAACAGAACCTTCCTTTTTAATGAGAGGTAAAAAGAGGCTATGGTTATAAACGGTAATACATTATAGATGATTATAGTATAGAGATAGCTCGATGTAATGGCCCTTCTCGATAGCAATATGGCATCGGGGTTTCTTCCCAATAAGCCCTCTAAAATACCAAGTACCAAAACGTCTCTTTTGATAAAAAGATATATGAAGATGAACAGGAGTACTGCTATGGTCAGTACATAGAAATTGGTCCTGCTTAGATTATCCTTTATTTTTTCTGGTATATCAAAATGGTTGATACATTTCAATCTCTTGTAAACCCCCACTATTCCGAAAATATAGGCATACAAAACGGTCAAAAAACCAACAGTGGCAATAAGTTGGGTCTTAACGATCTGGGCGTCAGTAATCAGTTCTAGTTTAAAAGATATAAACGCCTTCATAAAATAAGGCTTAAAAAAAGGGAGGGCCATTATGCCGATTATTGAAAACAGAAGCGTGGCGATAAAGAACACCCCGAACACGTTCCATCTAAAAATCAGTTTTCTAAATAGAACGATGTGGGCAAGCAGAACGACCAATAAGATATACGTAATTGCCATCTATTGTTTCTTAGCGAATGTGTACAACAGGTAGTTGAAACAGGCGTAGAAGGTAATGCCCCATTGCCTGCTAAAAATATTCTCCGTAAAACAGCATCCGATTATAATCAGGGTAAAACAAAAATAGATATAATTCGCTGTTTTGATGGCATGAACCAAAGCATAGCCAAGAATCGATAAAAATACCAGCAAGCCAACAAGGCCGTATCGCATCAAATAATCCAAAAACTGGTTGTGTATATTGCTTTTTGATAGAAGCTCGTTCTTTTTATAGGCGGCATGAAGTTGATCTTCAACGTCGCCCGTTCCAACGCCGACCACCAGATTCTCTTTAATAATAGGCAATGCGGATTTCCATAATTTTACCCTGGTCTCACGTTCTGTGTTTTCCCCTTTGTTAAGTTCCTCAAATCTTTCGGTAATTCTTTCTAAGGGAAGTTTTAAATAGGAATAGGAGAACAGGCCAATAAGTACAAGTAGAAAACCTGAAAAGAAAAGGAGTTTTAACTTCTTCTGTTTGATCAAAATATAAACCATAGAAGCCCCAACGATAATCAGGTTCATAATAATCGCTGTTTTGGCGACCATTTGAAGTAAAAAAACCGATTGTAGGCAAACCAACAAAAACAGACCCAGAAAAATACGGGAACGCGCTGTCTTTATCATCCAACTTAAGAGCAGTACGTTCGAGAACAGAATGTACATGCCAAAATAAGCGTTGTGCAAGCCTATTGATTTTGTGAGTTCGGCTCCCGTATATCGATACGAGAGAAAAAGATCTAGCGTAAGGGGAAAGGTATCACTCTTATAAAAAAATCGATAGATGGTATCAACCTCACAAACCAAGATCATCACACAAATAAAAATGCAATAGGTCTTGAACAATATCGAAAAATTCTTGACACGATACGTGGCATAGAACACCGGAAACAAGAGAAAACTGATCTGACGCCCGATCATATCAACGCCTCGTGGCATATTTTCGGTATAGAGCATTCCTACAAGACTTAGGGTAAACAGCCCCATCAAGGCCCAAAAATACCGAGTGGTCTTAAAATCAATTTTTATATTTTTGAGCAGCACGAACAACTGGACAGCGAACAGAAGGCCCGCCATTGGGGCGTTTAGTTTTGGAATCGCAAATGAAGCTACCACACCCAACAGCAGCAAGAATACCACATCAAGGTTATTATTTTGAGAACGGTTTTGTTCTACTGCTTTCATTATTCGATTAAAAAAGATTCCAGTTTCCTATAGTCATCATCGCCCAAGTACAAATTTTCGGGCAGGGTCGCAAAATGCGCTTTCATCTGATCGGCATTCTTCATAAGAAAATCCACTCCGTTTTTAATTTCTCCCGGTAGCTTATATTCGACCGAAACCCCTACGCCGTGCTCCATAACCATTTCCTCTAAATAGGTATTCTTACTGCACATCAACGGAACTTTATAGTACATGCATTCGTACAGTTTGTTGGGCAAGGCCAAACGGTTGTTCAATGACACTTGATCAATATCATAGACCAAATATATAATATCCAATGATTCATAAATGCGTTGGGTATCTGTAAAAGCATTGTAAGGACCAAAATAGGTGATATTGCCATGCTTTGTAGCGTACTCCTCCACCACATTTTGGTATTGGCCCTTGCCGTGCACGTGAATTTCTACCTTGGAGTCATCTTTATAGGTCTCAAAAAGCTGAACGTATTCGTCTTTTCGCAATAATAGACCTATTATACCGATGATGGTTTTTTCGGTCTTCGAATCGCCTTGTGTTTCTATTTTTTTTATTTCTTGGGATAACAATTTGTTCTCCAACACAAAGACGTCTTTGGTAAAGAACTTTTCAAAATGGTAGGTGTAGTATTTTTTTGAGGTGACTATCAGCTTGTCAATATACTTTTTGTACAGCCGTTTTTCAAGTGCGCGCATTCTTTTGGCCATAAAACCAGTGCCAAAGACATAGCTGCGAAGGTCTGATATCTCAATAGCGACCGTCGCCTTGTTTTTTCTTCCGAAGAATGTAAAAATCGAAAAAACATAAAGCAACAATACATCAAGATTATTGACCAAAACAACATCAAAAGACGAGGTGTTGATTAATTTTTTAATACGCCCTATAGTTTTCATATAGGTCCAGATACGTTTAAACGGACTTGAGGCGTTGGGTATTTCACCGAAATTGTAGCTGACAACCTCTGCATTTATTGAAGTATCTAAATTTGCCAAGGTCTTTCTTTGAAAGTAGGCCAAGGAAACTTTATTGGTTTTAGCCAAAAAGTTGATTTGCTTTACAAACCTTGGGTTGGGTTGATGCGAAATGAAAAATAGAATTTTTTTCTGCATACTTTCTATTTCTGATTCAACAACCACTTGTTCAACGAATAAATAATCCAAAGGCGATACCCTATTTTTGGATTTGCGTTTTGGCCGATAAGTTTTTTTAGGAAAGATTCCTCAATGTATTTTTTAACAGGAGCATCTTCAACCTCAACAATTTCTTTACGAAACATTGTTGGCAAAGATCCCGTTAAAAATGGGTGCAACAACATGCCGAACCCTACTTTTTTTCCTTTCGTGATATAGTCGGGCAAAAACTCCTTTGCCACATCCTTTATCATTGATTTGGCCCCGTTTTTCATTTTCAAATCATAGGGCAGGCTGGCGCAGTATTCTATCAACTCATAGTCCATATAAGGTGATCTGGCCTCTACACTTGCCGCCATTGTGGGGTAATCTACCCTAGCTAAAATCAGTTCGGGCAATCTGAGCTTGTATTCAATGTTCAAGACCTTTCTTAAAAAATCACTCCCTTTGATCTCTTGCATCAAATCATAAAGAATTTTATACGAATTATAGGGTTTCCCTTTCCAGAATTTTTTCTTTTCATATTCGGTAAACCCATGAACTTGTCTTCTTGATACCACTTTTCCCTTATAGAAAAAGTCAAAACGTTTTTTTAAGGGTACATACTTCAACAAGGGTCTTAAAAATGATGGGGTCTTTTGTAAAAATCGATATTCTTTTAGCATGGTCTTATACACGGGATATCCGCCCAATTCATCGCCTCCTTCGCCCACCAAGAGTATCTTTGACTTGTTTTTTCGCGCTTCTTTTGATATGTAATACAACAAAACCGAATTAGGATCCCCAAAGGGCATGTCTCTTTGTATGTCGCACAAAGCCAATAGTTCAGATTCGAACTTCTCTTGATCGATCTCTAACTGTGTATACTCGACCTTCAGTTCTTCTGAAAACCTTTTGGCGTTTTCTGATTCGTTAAACTCATGCTGTGTTTCATATTCCAAATTAATGGCATTGATGTTCGGGTTGTTTTTAGTGCTGAACAAGAGGTTCAACGAACTATCTACACCACCACTTAATGCGACGGCAATGGGTACATCAGAAACATTTCTATATTTCATGGATCTTAGTAGCTTTTCTTTGATGGTATCCACGGCAGTTTCATACGAATCATTGCTGCGTACATTAATGGCATCGGCAACGTTCCAATATGCTTTTTTTGATAGGCCTTCTTTTGAATAGGTCAGGTACGTACCTGCCTCCAGTTTAGAAATATGGGTGTAAAAAGTGTTTGGGGCATTTACCGTCAAAAAAGATAAATAGTGGTAAACGGACTCTTCATTTATGGTTTTATCAATGTCTTCGCACTCTAAAAGCGCTTTGATCTCTGAAGAGAAAAACAGTTTACCGTTTACTTGTGAAAAATAAAGGGGTTTTTTTCCCATTCTGTCCCTGACTAAATAGGTGGTCTGTTTATTTTTGTCATACAATGCAAAAGCGAACATTCCCTTGAATTTTCCCAAGGCTTTTTCGAGCCCCCATTCTTTACAGGCATTTATAATTACCTCTGTATCTGAATGATCTGTCCTGAATTTTTGTAAGCCTACAAGTTCTTCCTTTATTTCTGCATGATTGTAGATTTCGCCGTTAAAGCAAATGATTACATCCTCATCTGCCGAAACCATGGGTTGGTTCGCCTGATCTGATAGGTCTATGATCGATAGCCTGTTGTGGCCAAAAACAACAGAGCTATCTTTCCACAGGCCTTGGTGGTCAGGACCTCTGTGTATGATGGCACTCCTCATATTCACCAAAACCTCTTCGTCTTTTTGGTTTATGGTATTGTATGCAATTATTCCTGAAATTCCGCACATAAAATTTATTCTGCAGGGGCTTGGTTCGACCAACTCTGTTTGATGTTGCTAAATTACCAATTCAGAGTTTGTTATCGTTCGCTAGGCTCAAAAATAAATATATGGTACCACCCTAAAATAGATCCGAAGAAATTTAGGGTTTTGCCATCAGAACGTAAGAATCGACCGAAAATGGGTAAATATTTCTGTACAAAACCTCGTTTGTAATACTTTTGGACTTTAAAGCCGCAAGAGGTATACAGTTGTAAAATCTCTTGTTTGGAGCGTATTTTAATCGTAATCGGGTGTTCAAAGGATGCCCCATCACTGACATAGCCTTGCCAAGAATTAAACGGAACCTTGCGCCGATTCTTAATTATCCATGTCAAATACATATAGTAATTAAAAAAACTGTGTTTGGAGTAAACCGCTGTTCGTAATTCGCCGTCTTCTTTTATAATGGTCCGAAGCTTCTTGAGATATATTTCTTCATGGGAGATGTGGTGAAGTACTCCAAAACTATAAATGACATCGAATTTCTTTTCTAGATTAACTGTTTGCAGGTCTCCCATGATAATCTGTTCATACTGAAGGCCTTGTAGCTCAAAGTTTTTCTTGGTCAGATCAATATGGTTTTCAGTAATATCAAGTCCGGTATATTTTCCTCCGTTCTTTACCAACTCAGTAGCATCTATACCATGCCCGACTCCTATCTCCAGTATTTCTTTGTCTTGAACATTTTGGAGTAGTAATCGTGGCAAAAATGGTGTCTCATAGCCATATCGGTACTTTTTAATGTCTTCAAAGTATCCTTCAGTGCCTTTTGGGGCACTGGAACGCTGTGAGCCTACCGCCTTCTCGTTCCATTTTATTTTTGCGTGTAAATTACTGGTTTCATCATTCATAGCAATAATTTTATTGGCGAATACAGCATTTAATTTGTTTGGGTCACACCAACTTATTTGCGTTTAAAGGTGTTCAGCAAATCTTTGATGAATTCACTTTTTCTTAACAAAGCGAACCCAATGAAAACAATCCCTGTAACTGAAAAAGCAATGATTAGACCAATAAAATTAGGCAAATACTGACAAATAAAATGATTTGCGGCAAAAAGAAGTATTGAAACCACCAAAAGCATGGTAACGTTAAAATATTTTTCAGAGTATAATTCTCTTCGGCACCAATAAAAAGAGAGCCCTCCCATGACTATGAAAGCAAACATTAATGAGATAGATAATGCTTTTAATGTTCCATAGACTTCTTCCAACATAAAAAAGAAAATGACATGTACCAGTATTCCAGCTATAACAGAATACAAATTAAAAGGCTTGAAAAATCTAATCTCGATAAACCCCTTTAGCCCCTGAAAAATACAATAAGGAATTAGCCCAAACACCAATGTCTTAAATATAAATACAACATCTACAATAATGGTCTCGTTGGTCAACCAAAAACGGATCAGCACATCGATCCAATTGTACATGATAATAATTACGAAAATACTTGAATAGATAATGCCGCCAAACAACAAATTCAAGGTTTTTTTGGGTTTATCAGTGTCGTTATTGTGGCCAACAATCACCGAAGACAACAATGATATGGGCTGAAGAATTATAAGAACAACCCTTGCCAGCGTAATCGCTATTAAAAACGAGCCCACTATTTCATGACCCTCTTTTACCAACAGGGATCCCACCGTCAACATAAATAACTCTAAAAAGGTCATCGCCGATCGAGGTAGGCCATACTCGAAAAAAGACCTGCCTTCTTTTATAAGCAACTCTTTTGTGGGAGGTCTATACAACCGCAAACTGATAACAATGTACCCCAACAACAACAACTGAAAAGCAGCCATTAGGATCAAAGAGATCCTTAATATTTCAAACAAGTTTTCTGCCTTGCCAATTACCAAAAAAACCACTAATAGAATGAGGCTAGCGTTGAGTACATTGATGATATTATATAGTAAAATACGCCTTAGGTTAAGAAAATACGGGAGAATGAGATAGCTCAAATGTAAAATTGAAATATACACAAAGGTCAACGCTAAATAATCATCTCGATCCTCAATGTTGGGTAATAAAAGTGTACCAATGGCATTGCTAAAAAACATGTAGAGCAGCCATAAAACAACTACCCCTATGACCCAAAAGCCAAACGACATAAAGAAGTAGGTCTTTATTTTGGGGGCATCGTCTTTGTTCAGACTGGTAAACCGAATCAAGGCCTGCGAACAGCCCAATTGACTTAGGTTAGAAAAGGTTGGCGCCAATCTTCTAATCAACATAAAGGTTCCTAAAAGGGCGGCCGACAAATAAAACTCGGCCTCTTTTATCAACCAAAAATTAAAAAGTACCGCCAATACGGCAAATAGGGTGCTAACTATAACATCTGAACTGATCTTATTCATTATCCCTTAATTTTTCTATTGCAAAATACAGTTTGCCCGTCTTTGTAATCTGAGTCTCAAAGATCAGCTTTTTTGCACTTGTTTTATGACCATAATTATAACTAAGGTGATATTCGACTATTTTAGGTTGTGTCTCTTTATCGCAAATAATCGAATATCGATCATTGCCTAGAACGGCAACCACCATATCATCGATAATCGTTAAATCGACTTTTTCAGAAAAATGCAAATGGCGACTTACCGTATGCTTAGATTTACATGAAATTGTATCTGAACAAGATAATTTAAAATCGGTCTTGTTCAACACAAAGGTTCTTTCATGCTCTACAGAATCTGACAAGCGTTGGTAGCCCCCATGTTTGCCAGAAATTTTTACCTCATCGTGTTCTTCTTCAATGGTAACGCCATAGGGCATCGCACTATTGGCAATGCCCCAATTGCCGATCAAAGGGGCAATCTCTTTATCATCAATGGTCAACACATTGTGATAGGCCGATGCTTTCATTTGGTTCTTTAGTTTTAAATCGCCCGTATAGGTATAGCATCCGGCATCTACAATAAGATCTTGACCGTTCAACATAAGTTCAAAGCCAAACAGGTCGTTATGTCCGTGACCGCCCCTTCCGTTCATTCCTACTTCACCAACATCGGTTATAAAATAATTGTTGTGATCCTTAACGACGGCAAACCCTCCTATGGGATAGGATAAAACCTTAAACCCATCTGTAGGATCATATTTCAAAGCTTTCACCTTTTCAAGACCGAATAGCTCTAAGGAAGAGCAGTATGTTTTTGTGGTATTGTTCAAGTCTTGATCAACAAGAAAAAGACTTGCCAGTTGTATTATATTGGCGTGGTCGTTCAATGGCAGTTCATCATTTTGAAATACCGAAGCACTATCATTATCACCTATAATGGGCGTTAATGAATTGGGTTTGGTATAATCTTTTATAAAAAAACAGGCGTTTTTGAATGTCTGTTTGGTTTTTGGCTGTATTTCAAGACCCAAACGCTGCATTACCAAAAAGCATATCAAATAAAACTCGACCACTAAACGGTGATAGGCAATAGATTTTTCAAAGTTCACGCCATCACTAATAAACTGTAGGTGAAACTCATTTTCAATTTTTGACAGGGCATAGTTTTGCCACTTTTTCGCTTCTTTATAAAATTCTTTAAAACTAGTGCCCAAAAGCAATAAAGCCGTTAGGTTGGCCGTGTAGTGATTTCCCCTAACATCAGTATACTCTATGGTTCTCCATAAAAAAATACCGTGTAGTACTAAAATTTCATTGAGCAGGTCAATGGTTTTTTCACTTCTTGGTGCCAAAAGCAATAGTTCACGTAATTGCACGAGATTTAAGCTGCGTACAGATACTTCCATAGGGTACCAATTTACCGAATGCGCTATAGGGTTTTTTTGTTTCCAATCAGATAGTACATTATGAATGTAATCGATATACTTGGCTTCCCCGGTCATCAAATACGCCCTTGAAATGGGAATCAGGAAACTCAATCGTGATAATTCCCATGGAAATTTCACATCATATTCAATAGTCTTATTCTCCTCATAGAAAGAATAGGTTTTGAAATAGTTGTTCTGCCATTCATGGCCCGACCGCCAATCGACATTCCATTGAAATGGATATTCAAAATGATAATCGGTATCAAAAATGGAAATATTTCCTTTTAAAATGGTATCAGCGCTACTTTTTATATGCTGATGAATGCCCTCCGAGAAAGGGTCTTTATACAAATTGGGTTCATCAGCAAAGAGCAAGCTCTTTTGTTTCCAGCATTCTTTTGAACTCTTGTTTTTTTGTGAAATCTTGGCCTCTATTTTGGCCCAAAAGTTGGTCTTATGATAGAATTTCAATCGAACGAACTGAACCAACCGATACCAAACTACGGGCAAGGGCTTTGATAAAATAGTCTTGATGTTCACTCGACTTGAATTTTGTTAATCGTTCTGTATGAGAAAGGTTGCTTGGGTAGTCTGTACCATATCGTCAAAATCTATGGCCCATTTGCCATTTGCTATGGCTTCGTGCATATACAGCAATTCTTCATATTGACCTTTTTCAGGAGTTTTTCCAACCAATTCCTTTAGGCTCACCCCATAGCCCGTCAACTTTTTAAAATCATCCATTACAATGGTCTTGCCGTCAAAATGGACTTCCAGATTTTCTTTTTGATAACTTTTGTTACCCACTGCAAAGTACTGCAGATTACCTATCGAGCCGTCTTTGTATTTTAATACTATAGCCACATTATCGTCTTTTCGAAGTTGGTCGTTCGTAGGACTCAATTTCTCTACATTTACCGATAAAATAGAGGATCCTACCAAATATGAAATCAAATCTATAAAATGGCATACCTCGCCAATTACCCTGCCACCATGTTCGTGAATCGAATCATCTGAAGATTTGAAACCCGCATTGATACGATAACTTACATATAGCGGATTGACCCTGTCTTTGGTATGTTCGTTGATTTCTCGGGCATATTTACTGAACCTACGGTTGAAGCCCGTCATTAGAATGGGTTTGTTCGCTATAGATCTGTCTTTGTAAAAATCAATGATCTTGTTTAAATCCTCTTGATTGGTCGCTAGGGGTTTTTCTACGAAAACGTGTTTGCCCGCTTGTAAGGATCTTAGAACCAATGAAGCATGGTCTTTGTGTTGGGTGGTTATGAAAACCAAGTCTACTTCTTCGTCATTAAGTACATCATCTAAATCAGAGGTGGCGTATTTCGCATTAAAATGTGTTGCGACCGACTTACCTTTGTGTCCCGTTCTATTGACCACGGCATAGAGGGCATACTTGTCCTTCATCTTCTCCATGTTAGGCAAGTGCATGGCCGTGGCGAAACTTCCTGCGCCAACAAGAGCGACATTCAATGGTCCTTTTTTGTTATATTCTGAATTGACCATAACCTTGGCCTGTGGCTTGTCTTCTGTTTTGTGATTATAACTCAACAGGACAATGATCGGTTTTTCAGGACTCAGAAGCGAGGCGTACGCTTCTTCGGCTTCTTCAATGGGGTACACTTTCTTGATCAAGCGATCCAATTTCACCTTACCTTCATCGAGCATGCGAAGGTATTCCGTCATATTTCTATTTTCGGTCCAGCGTACATAGGCATAGGGATAGTCATTGCCCAGATCCTCATACTGACGGTCGTACCTGCCAGGGCCATAGGAAGTCGATATTTTAAAATCAAGCTCTTTTTGGTAGATGTCCGCTCGTTTGATTTCCATTCCCGATACGCCAACAAGAATCACACGTCCTTTTTTCTTACAGGCCTTAAACGCATCTGACAATGGCTCACTGCTTGCGGTGGCAGCTGTAAAGATAATGGCATCTGCTCCGTATCCTCCTGTAAAGTCAGTCACAGTTTTTACTAAATCTGTTTTGGATGGATTGATAATCACATCAGCACCCAGTTCTTTGGCAATGGCCAAGCGATCGTCATTGATATCGCTTACGATAGTACGCACGCCTGAATTCTTTAGAAATTGTACGGTTAGCAGGCCCAGTATTCCGGCACCGATAACAACGCCGTACTCCCCCATTTTTAAATCGGCTCTTCGTACACCTTGTAAAGCTATACCGCCAAGTGTAACCGTCGAAGCCAATTGCAGATCAAGTCCCTCTGGAACTTTCATGACCAAATTCTGCGGCACTACGGCATATTCGGCATGGTTTGCTATGCCTGCGCCAGCAGCGGCAACCTTGTCGCCAACCTGAAAATTCTTGACCCCATTACCAATTGCTATCACAATACCCGCATTTGAATAGCCGGTAGGTGTACCGTACTTTACTTTTTGCTGTACTTTTGAAAAGGCCTTGGCAATACCTTGGGCTTTTGCCAGATCAATGACCTTCTTTAGGTTTTCAGGCTGTTTCATCGCCCTTACCAATAGGCTCTCACCACTATTCCCAACACTTTTTAGTTCAGTACCTGCTGATATACAGCTATAGGAGACCGCAATCAACACTTCACCCTCTGACAATATCGGGGAAGGGACTTCCTCTGCCAATACCTTCCCTTTTTTTATGATTGCTTGTAACATTCTTTACCTCTGTTGTTTTTAGTAATGACGATTATTGGGTCTAGTTATAAAACCCATTTAAAAATCTAAATTCAAATCCAAAATGGTCATCGTATTTCCCACTACGCCCGTATCAGGTTTATATAGATAAACCTTGGTCTCTTTGAAGTTTTTTGGCAAGATGACAAATTCATCGGTGCTAACGATCATCTCGTTCCCCATTCTCTTCACCTTGCATTTCACCGCAATCGTTTTGGCTTTGTTCTCCTCATCTGATTTGCTTTTAAATTCCCCTGGGGTTACAGGGTAGGCCCTAAAAGCAATGCTCAAGTCTTCAATAGTCTGTATATTTCTTGAATCTTTAAAAAAATAGAAGACCTTAAATGTATTCTTCCCGATTCGCTGCACGCCTATTTTATCGACCCGTACAAACTCGGTAAAATCAAAACCGTTCGTAAAAATAAACTTCAGGCTCTTTGAGATATCCTCTACCTCGGTAAGCCCTATTTTAAAATCGATATTTTCCTCTTTTTTTGTTTTGCAGGATACCATGGCCAATACCAAAACAATAAAAACAATCTTTTTTAGCTTCATTTTCACCTCAAAACACTATTAACGGGCCTCTTCGCAAAAGTACGATAATTCTTAACCTTGTCAAGCCTTGCGCTGTTCTCTAGGCCATTTTCTTGCAAAATTTTCAAGGCAAAACCATACCAGGTCATCGCTTCACCGTCGGTAAAATGATGAATACCATAGTTCTTGTTATTCTCGGCCATCAAATCTAAAACATACTTCACCAAATTGTTGGCGTTGGTAGGGCACCCTGTTTGTTCCTCAGAAATCTTTATCGTTTCCCCATCTTTTGCCTTTTGCAAAATGGTCTTATAGAAATTTTTGCCGTATTCGGAATACAACCATGAAGTTCTAACCACAAAATATTTTTTTAGGTTCTCTTGAATATAGTTTTCACCCCTTAGTTTTGATGCCCCATATACATTGATGGGGTTCGGTCGATCATCGGTAGTGTAGGGTGATTTCTTTTCCCCGTCAAAAACATAGTCCGTAGAAATATGGATTAAAACCACATTGTTTTCTGCACAGGCTTTCGCAAGTAGTTTAACCCCTTCGGCATTTACTGCAAAGGCCGGCTCGGGTGTTTTCTCGGCCTGTTCCACATTGGTATAAGCGGCGCAATTGATACAAAAATCAAATTGTTCTGAATTGAAGGTCGTATTTATTTCTTTGGAGTTCGTAATATCAAGTGTCTTTGAAGTATGGAAAACGAACTTGGTTTTTGGGTAGTTTCCTGCGATTTTTTGAATGCTCGACCCCAACTGCCCATTGGCACCGGTAACTAGAATACGCTTCATGGGTACACCTCTTTAAAACTGGGGAGTTCACGGTCTTTTTCGGAAAGCACAAGTCTGTCAAGGGGATATTCCCAATCAATTGCAAGGGTGTTGTCATTGTATACTATCCCTCTTTCAGACGTTTTATGGTAATAGTTATCACATTTATAGGCAAAAATGACCTCATCACTTAAAGCCAGGAAGCCATGCGCCATACCTTTCGGTATAAAAAGATTCTTTTTATTGCTGTCGGATAGCCGAACTTTGTAATGTTGACCGAATGTATCACTGTCTTTTCGTAGATCAACAGCAACATCCAATACTTCACCTTTAGCGACCCTGACCAATTTTGATTGCTCATGTTCACCTACTTGAAAGTGCAGGCCCCTAAGAACCCCATTTTTAGAGACCGAATGATTGTCTTGAACGAAATCGATTGGTCGCCCAACGGCTTCTTCAAGTTTGTTTTTTTTATATGACTCAAAAAAAACACCCCTGTCATCGTTGAAAACAGTGGGTTCTATCACAAAACAGCCCTTAAGATGGGTCTCGGTTATTTTCAAAATATTGGTGTTGTCTTCAATTCGTAATTCTTTTTTATCCCAAGAAAAAACAATCGTATAAGATCAATACATTTGGTATTGATCTTTTTCTCGAAAAACTCATTTTTCAGACCTACTAGGTTTTTGCCCGCCCGCCGTAGGAGGGAAACCTAGTAGGTCTTACTAACGATAATTATTAGAGCCTCATCAAATACTCCCCATAACCGCTTTTCAATAAGGGTTTTGCCAAGTGGTTCAATTGTTCTTTATTGATATACCCCATACTATAAGCGACCTCTTCTATTGCACCTACTTTTAGCCCTTGCCTTTCTTGAATGACCTCAACCAATTGCGAGGCCTGCATCAACGAACCGAACGTGCCTGTATCTAACCAGGCCGTACCCCGATCTAATATACTAACTTTCAACTTTCCTTTTTCTAGATACACCCTATTGATATCGGTAATTTCCAATTCACCTCTTTTACTGGGCTTAATGCTTTTTGCGATTTCGACCACTTCGTTGTCATAAAAATAAATGCCCGGTACGGCATAGTTTGACTTCGGCCGCTCAGGTTTCTCTTCTATTGACAGGGCCTTGCCCATTGCGTCAAATTCAACTACGCCGTATCTTTCAGGGTCTTGTACATGATAGCCGTAGATAATGCCTCCAACAGGGTCGTTGTTCGCCCGTAATAGTTTTGCGAGGCCAGAGCCGTAAAAAATATTATCCCCTAGAATTAGGGCTACTTTGTCTTTGCCGATAAACCGCTCACCAATAATAAAGGCCTCTGCCAAACCATTGGGGCGCTCTTGTTCGGCATACTCGAAACTGCAGCCCAATTGCGCACCGCCACCTAATAGTTTCTTAAATAAAGGGGCGTCTTGGGGGGTGGTGATTATCAATATTTCTTGAATGCCCGCGCCCATCAAAGTGGCCAAGGGATAATAAATCATGGGCTTATCATAAATGGGCATCAGCTGCTTGCTCACACCTATGGTAATGGGGTGCAATCTTGTACCCGAACCACCTGCTAAAATAATTCCCTTCATTTTTATGCTATTTGATGTTTTATAAGATGCCATTCCAAGGTTTTTCGAATACCGGATTCAAAATCCTCTTTTGCCCTCCAGCCCAGTTCTTTTTTGATTTTAGAAGCATCTATGGCATACCTTTGATCATGCCCCAATCTGTCTTTTACAAAAACAATCTGTTCTTGGTAGCTTCCTTTTTTCTTTGGATGGATATCATCCAATAAGCTACAGATCTTTTTGGCAATGTGCAAATTATCGTATTCGTTGTTCCCGCCAATAGCATAGGTTTCTCCCGCTTTACCCTTTTTTAAGACCAGTTCTATTCCGCTACAGTGATCCAAAACATAAAGCCAATCACGTATATTGCTACCGTCTCCGTAAATAGGAATTTCTTCTCCTGACAAAGCCTTTCTAATTATTGTGGGTATAAGTTTCTCATCATGCTGCCTAGGGCCATAATTATTCGAACAGTTGCTCGTAACCACATTGAGGCCATAGGTGTGAAAATAACTGCGCACTAGAAAGTCTGAGGAAGCCTTTGATGCGCTGTACGGACTATTGGGCGCATAGGGGGTCTCTTCATTGAAAAAACCCGTACTGCCCAAGCTACCGTATACCTCATCTGTAGAGATATGGTGAAAACGTGCGTTCCCAAAACCTTTTTTCGACTGGTTTGGCGCCTGCAACCAATGTTTTTTAGCCGCTTCTAAAAGCACAAAGGTTCCTTCAATGTTCGTTTTTATAAAACTATCGGGCTTTTCAATCGAATTGTCAACGTGTGATTCAGCAGCAAAATGAACGACGGTGTTAATGTTGTATTTTTCAAAAATCTCCTCAATCAAAACGGGGTCACAAATATCACCCTTGACAAAATGATACCGATTGTTATTTTTAATGTCTGCTAAATTATCCAAATTGCCCGCATAGGTCAATTTATCAAGGTTGATGACCTCTGCCAAAGGGTTTTTCTCTAAGAAATAGGGAATAAAATTACTGCCGATAAAGCCAGCGCCTCCGGTCACTAAAACGTGATTCCCTAAAGTCGAATTACCCATTTCTATTCAATTTCTTTCGCCTTTCTATTGATATACCCAAAAATGGAAAACAAGAAAAAAGCCAACACCAAATAGGTGGGTGTGGCAACTATTCTTTTGTTGAAGAAAGGTTTTTTGAGTTTTTGAGATTTACCCAGATTGATAATATTCAACACGTTGGCCTGATTGAGAATTTCTACCTTTTTTTCTTCTATTTCCTTAATTAAATCGTTTTTTAATTCCAAAAGAGACGTGAATTCGTTTTCTTTTTCTAAATATACCGAACTACCGCTTGAATTATCTTTTTGAACCAATAAAGAGTTGGTGTAATTAGTGATTAATTTATCAACCTGATCAATCAAACCTAAATTACTTTCAATACGAGATTTTGCATTTTTAGCATGCACTTTTCTCAAATCATCAAAATAAGGGTTCCCGTTAATATACTCGAGCATTTTTTCAACGGCCACAGTACCCTTCTTGGGGTCTTTATAAGAAAATGTGATCTTGTGTTCAACAATGCTCTTCTGAAAGAGCTCTGATTTTAGAATATCGATCACAAAACTCTCATCTTTAAAATTTTGAAGCACTTCAAGATACTTCATCTCTTCTATCAAGGCGTCTCCATTTTTTTCTTCAGCATCCTCAATAGCCTCTATCTCAATACCAAAGCCCTTTAAGTCAGCAAGCTGAATGCCCATGTCATTAAAAAAAGATTCGTTTTTAGTGCTGATATTCGATGAAATTTCATCCACTACGTCATAAAGGTAATTGGTGCTCTCAAAATTGGGCCGTACGATAACATCGGTCTTTAATTTTTTAGGCACAAAACTGTTCAACAAAAAATTAAGCGCTACCCCTAAGGCAATAAGGCCAATAAGAATAAAAGCGCTTTTCTTGAGGTAGATGAATAGCCGTAAAAACACATTGCCCAGTTTTTTTAAGCCTCTGCCTGCCATTTCAAGTAGCTGGCCTAAATCAATCTCATCTGAAGGTTGGGGCGTATTGGGTTGAATTTGTTCTGCCATATTTTACGAATTGAATAGTTGTGTCAGTATCTTATCGGTTATCAAATAAGTGGGTTTTACCCCAGTGGTTCCTAAACCACCAGAGGCCAGTGTGCTTCCACTTTCCAAGGGGTTGTCAGATGCATAGTAGGCATATCTTACTTTTACATCTTCACGCACGCTCTTTCGTATTTTAGAAGCAGATTGAATTGCTTTATGATAATGCGCACCTTCCATTTCAAGTCCGACTACATTCCAAGTAGATTGGTGAAAGAACCTCAATATATCTTTGTTCTGAAGCGAGGTGCCCAAAACCGTTACCATTGTCCCTTCAAACACCTGAAGACCGTGACCCTCAAAATCAGCGGCGCACAATTCATTGCTAAAAGGATAATTATCAGCCGTGCCCTCAAAAATATGCGCCGATGGAATCATCAAATCACCTTTTCCGCCTTCAAGAATACCTGCTTTGCCCATTATTGAAATTGAGGCTACGTTCAAATAGCTGTCATCTTTGCCCTTAACCTTAAATGGCTTCAACAATTCATCAATGGTCTCATAGGCCTGTTCGCCAAAAGCATAGTCCATCACAAAAATAACCGGCTTTTGATTGTCTGACAGTCCTTTGGGAAGCTCATAACAACAGGCATCTTTGCCAAATTTCGCCATATCGAATATCTGAACATCGATATTCGTGCCCGATACATCTTTAATAGAGGTCATTCCGTTCTTCTTTGCCATTGCCTCTACCTTGCTCCGCAATTTAGCATTGCCCGATGAACTCAGAGCCTCATAGATTTCCAAAGATGTGTTTTTGGGGAATTCCTTTGCCAAGGCTTTGCGTGCGAACAGCGAATTCATTACGCTGTGCATGTTGGCGCTAATTATATGAATGGGTCGTTCTAGCAGTCCTTTTTTCTTTAAGGTCTCTTTTACGGTATTGGCCCATCTTTCACCATGAATATGGTGACCCAAACGTTCTCGTAACAAAGCGCTAAAGGTAATTACCCGTTTTTCGCCTGTGACCTCCTCTTCAATGGCCAATTTTCCCAGCCAATATATTATTTTGAGAAAACGCTCGGGGTCGCTCTTGGTAGCGAACTTTTGATATACCCCCAAAATCTCTTCAAAACTACGCCCCAAAATATTAGCGGTATGAATCAAAGCGATTTCACGCTCGGCCTGGGTCAATTTCTTCTTTTTTATGGCCATCTCCAATTTCGACCAATCACGTATGGTCTTATCGGTATCTTCTATCAATACCCGTTTGCATATTTTTTCAGATTCAATGAAAAGAAACGTAAGGTGGGTAAGAACATCATAAATATCAGAGCGGCCACGTGTTATCTCAATGTTCATTTGCTCATCATCGATACGATAACAGTTTCGCCTTCTCTTTGGGGGCACTATAGCTTTAAAGTGCGATTTTCCGTAGCCTTCATCAGAGGTGAAATTGATAAACCTACATTGCTCAATACCTTCTGGCAAGCGTTCTAAAACATAAATGAGCCCGTTCAGTTCGGCCTTTTCCTCAGCAACCGAACCATAAATTTCAGGGCGTAATTGTAGCAGGGCGTTTTTAAGTGTTTCGCCCGATATGCCGGTAGGTTTGTAAAAACCCCTATTGAACAAATGACGCATGGTAATGTACAAACGCTCAATTGCATTGGTAGATTCTTGCGCCCTAGTGTTGTTGGTCATCTTGCCCATATACTGAACTCATTTAAATAAGTTCATGCGAAATTACAATTTAAAATTAAGATAACTCAGAATTCGGGTATGGTAGGTGGGTTCAAATGCCGAACATCTATAAACCTCTAAACGGTGATAGCCCATCAGCGACCTTTCGATCATTTGCCAATCGTTGCACCTTGTTCTGCCCGCCTAATTTTCCTATGGATTTCATATATGCCCTAAACCCGCCTTCTTTAATTGAGGTCACTTTTAGCGTTTGCAGAATCTTACCGTCAATCAAATCAAAATAGTAACTGTTCTGTTTTTGGAGGGAAGTATCTAAAATCTCAATGAATTTCGTTTTGTCGGATGGTTCTTTTTCAAATTCAACCAACCATTCATGAAATGGAAGCTCTCTGTCTTCAGGTGTAATCTGTGGGGCTACGGTAAATTCGTTTACCAGTGCATTAGTTTGAGAAATGGCCTGTTGCATGGCCTCTTCTACTTCTTTGGCGATAACATGCTCGCCAAAAGCGGATATAAAATGTTTGATTCGCCCCGAAACAATGATCTTGTAGGGCTTCAAACAAATAAACTGAACGGTATCGCCAAGATTATAGGCCCATAAACCTGCATTGGTCGATATGATCATGACGTAATTCACGCCTATTTCGACCTCTTTCAGGGTAATGCGTTTTGCATTTGCTTCAAAGAACTCGTCGGCCTTTACAAATTCATAGAAAATTCCAGCGTTTAAAAGCAAGAGCATCCCCTTTTCTTTTTGAGAATCTTGATAGGCAAAAAAGCCCTCACTTGCCGGAAAGAGTTCAATACTATCAACCCTTCGGCCAATCAGATTCTCAAATTTGGCACGATAAGGCTCAAAATTAACCCCTCCATAAATAAACAATTGAAAATTTTGAAATAGATCGCCGATCTTTTCACCTGTCTTTTCGTTCAATTTTTCAAAGTACATTTGTACCCATGAGGGTATGCCGGCAATGACGGTCATATCTTCATGAACTGTCTCTTCTACGATCTTATCGACCTTGGTTTCCCAATCTTCGATACAATTGGTCTCCCAACTGGGCAAGCGGTTTTTTTGCAAATAGCTTGGCACGTAATGGGCCGATATGCCTGATAGTCTTCCTAACTTGATCCCGTTTTTCTCTTGCATTTCAGGACTTCCCTGTAAAAAAATCATTCTTCCGTTTACAAAATCGGTGTTTCCCGTTTCGTGTATGTAATTCAGAATGGCATTGCGAGATGCTTCTACCTGATGTTTTATCGACTCTTTGGTAATGGGAATGTATTTGGCGCCAGAAGTGGTGCCCGAGGTCTTGGCAAAATAAAGGGGTTTTCCGGGCCATAGAATATTTTTCTCTCCCGCAACCATTTTTTCAACATAACTTTTTAGATCTTCGTAGTCGCGAATAGGAACATTTTTCACAAAATCAGCATGTGAACGTATTCCTGAAAAATCGTGGTCTTTGCCAAATTTGGTGTTCGTAGCTCTGTCAATAATTTCCTGAAAAACCTTATTTTGGGTTTCTATTGGTCTGTTCGCCCAACGTGCTGTTTTCTTAGCGACGTTCTTAGCGAAAATTTTGGCGGCAATCGATTTTAGAGACAAACCCATAACTTCTATTTGAAATCAATAAAATCCAAAGGGTTCATTGAAGTTCCTTTGTCCCAGAGTTCAAAATGAAGATGGGGGCCTGTGGTCAATTCACCAGTATTGCCCACAGAGGCGATTACTTCACCGGCTCTAACAATATCTCCTTGGTTTTTGTTCAATGAGCCATTGTGCTTGTAAACGCTTAATAACCCGTTCTTGTGCTCCAAAATAATGACATGGCCCGTATCAGAGGTCCATTCCGCAAAAATCACCGTGCCATCAGCAACGGCCTTTACCGGTGTTTGCCTTGGGGCAACAACGTCTACGGCAAAATGTTTTTTCTTTGCATTGTATTTCTGCGATACTGTACCACTGACAGGTGGAAAAAGAACCAAATCTGTCTTTTTGATATTTCTTTCGAAAAGATTGTATTTGTCTTCCAAAGCAACTTCGGCTCTTAGTTGCAGGTCTTGCTTTATAGGTGTGAGATCCACTGTAGATGGGTCTAGTTTAAACCGTTGGTGGAGAGAATCTCTATTAATCTCATTATTTTCAATATCACCTTTCAATACCATTCTTATACTTTCTAAATACCTATTGGTATTGTTTAAGGTGCGCACCAATGAATCGGTTTCATAGGTCAGTTCAGTCGCCTGTTTCTTTAGTTTTGTAGAGGAGTACCCAGGAATATACTCGCGTAAAGGTGTAAACGCAATCAAAAGTGTAGTAAGGCCTATTAGACCGATAATAAACAATGAACCCGATACAAAAACATTGAGCCTGCTTAGTTTGAAAGATATTTTTTCTTCAAAAGTACTTTCATTGAGAATGACCAAACGATACTTGTGAAGTAACTTCTTTTTTATTTCTTTTCTCTTTTTTACCCTCTTGGCCATAGTATACAAAGATAGTATTAGAATTTAATTTTGTAACGGTTACATCGAAATTTATAGGGTTCTATAAAATAAGAGGCTTCTTTTTTTAGATACGTAAAAAACATAATTTTGGGTCTATACAATTAAAATACAGCTCTTACGTTACTTTTACATAGTAGACTAATTTACTTTTTAGTACCTTTGATATCCATTAAATATTCAAACATATGATCGCTTTACAAATATTTTTAGCAATTGGGGCTCCACAAATAATCTTGGTAGTGGTAGTTGTTCTCCTTTTGTTCGGAGGTAAAAAGATTCCTGAATTGATGCGCGGCCTTGGTAGTGGCATCAAAGAATTTAAAGACGCCTCTAAAGAAGATGAAAAATTAGAGGAGAACAAAGAATAGTATTTTACTCATTTCATAACAAACAAAACCCAAGGTGCGCCTTGGGTTTTGTTGTTTCCACTTTCTAAAAAAGCCGTTTCTCAGTACGTTTTTTCATTATTGTACATTAGTGTCTGATAAAACTTTTTAAAAAGCGGGATTTCCTAAAAGGATTTCTCGCTTATTGGTATCTTGTTTTTACCATAAAACTCGATACATGAACAAAAGCAACAACTTTAGCGGACAGCCGATAATCAAACAACTCTTAAAATTGACCTCTCTCGATATAGTTTCCCGTACAGTCGCTAGTCAAGATAGTGATAGGTATTACAAGCGTTTCAAGACCTACGATCATTTGGTGACGATGCTCTATGCGACCTTGAGCGGAGTAAGTTCTTTGCAGGAACTATCTACTGTACTATTGGCCTGTGAAGGCAGAATAGGGCATTTGAACTTAAAATACTTTCCCAAACGCAGTACCTTGTCCGATGCCAACAAGAACCGCAGCGGCGAGGTTTTCGCCAACATCTATTATTCGCTGTTCAATAAGTACCGTTCTTTTTTATCGGACAGCGGTCCGCTCTCTTTGCCGATAAAACATCTGAAAATCGTTGATTCCACGACCATAAGCCTTTTCAGCGATATTTTAAACCCGCATTATGCAATAGAACTTCGTGATGAGGTTTGAAAGACCAATAAAATCAGTGATTTTACTTCAAGCGGCATAGCACCGCTATGGTGTTTGAAGAAAACCAAGTGAAACGTCTTATAATGCCATTGAAATTCAAATATGGTGTGGGCTCATTATTCAATTGCTAATGCTTGTGGTGCAGCGCAAGACCAAACGTAGATGGGCCTATTCCAATATGGTCTCCATAGTGAGATTTCACCTAATGGCATACATCAACCTGTTCAAATTTCTTGAAAACCCCGATAAACAATGGTTGGAACTTACCACAAAACCGCCCGACGATCAACTAAGGCTATTTTGATATAGACCCCCTTGCTATTGAAGCCCTAGAGAAATAGTACTGTTTTAAAGGGATAAAACAACAATATCAATATCAAGCAAAATCGTATTTTAGTCGGACACTATTGATTATTATATACTTATTGGTATTTATTTTTGAAGATTAACTTGAGCAAGTTATACAGCTTATCGACCTGTTATTTTCTGTGTTATTCCTGCAAATACCCGAAAAGGAGTGCTCTCTAATGCTTTGTCTTGGTTTTCAATATAGAATCCGTGTAGGAGACACACAAAAACCTCTAGTTTTACCACATAAAACCTTTCTTTCACAACAAATGCCAAGTGCCGCATATAGTAAGTTCAATTATAACGTTAGAGTAGTATAATCTTTAAAGTAGGGCTATTTGCATATCTTATGATTGGCGACAGTTCTATTTTACCAATTAATTATATGCTTAACCTATCAAAAAAATTACTTGCTCTGGCACTGTTGATCAGTTTGACAAGTTTTAACTTTGTTCCAAATATTGATGGCACCGAGAAAATTCTGATCAATGGCAAAGAAAACATTGAGGCTTACTTTGTGCCCTCTTTTGCAAATTGCCCAGCCAACATCCCCGATGTTCTTCCCAATCCCGGTGATTGTACAGCTTCGGTAACTTGGACGCCCCCGACCGCTTCGGGAACAGGCCCGGTTGTTGTTACCAGTAATTATTCTCCTGGTGACTCGTTTTTTCCTGGAACACATCAAGTAATCTACAGGGCAACTGACAACAGTGGGCAGACTGCCTATTGCACTTTTACCGTAACCGTGCTTGATGCTGTCGCACCGACCATTACGGTTCCTGGTGATATAACCATAAATGCCGATCCTGGTAGTTGCGGTGCAGTGGTAACTTTTCCATATCCATCAGCTGTAGATAATTGTCCGGCCGGTACGGGCGACTCGCCTTTGGAACAAAATTTTGACGGTGGTGGTAATTTTGCGACCCTATGCTATGTTTTTAATGGTACACTTGTTGGTGTGGCAGGCAATATCAATGGAAGTATGGAACTGGAGACCTTAGATCTCGTAGGGTTTGATACACGCTCTTTGTTAATGCCATTAACCAGGTTCAATGGTACAGGAGAAATCTTTTTTGACCATCTGATAACCAAAGGCAATGGGAATTTAATCAATCACAATTCCAGAATTACCGTCTCTTTAGTCCCTTCGTCGGGGCCGGCTATCCAGGTTTTCTCAAAACAATATGTAGACCAAAATGTACATACAGAATACATTCCGATAACACAAACCGGGAATTTTTCGGTATTGTTCGAATTTGACTCAGATAGAAATCAAGGTGATGTTGCCTTTTTAGACAATATATATATCCCTGGTTTTGTAGTGGCCGATGAAGCTTTTTCCGGTGCATGCCCCGCTAGTATAATTCGAGTTTTTCAAGTTGGCGGATTGCCTCTTAGAAGCGGTGAGGGATTTCCGGTAGGAACAACCACCTTAAGATATTTTACGGAAGATGCTTATGGTAATTCCAGTTTTAACGAGTTCGATGTAACCGTGCTGAACAATTTATCGCCGCCAAGCGGTACAAATGAGAACTATTGTGAGGGTTTTCCAATTCCACAATTAAATGCAAACGCCAGCCCTGAAGAGATGGTGGATTGGTATGACTCGCCCTCTGGCGGCATTCTGTTGCATACGGGCAACACCTATACACCTGCGGGTCCTGGCAGTTATTATGTAGAGACCAGAAACCCCCTTACGGGTTGTGTTAGCGCCACTAGAACCGAAATAGTTCTTACAGAAGACCCTAAACCCTCACCTCCGGTAACGGCGAGTCCCGTAGAATACTGTTTTGGTGATACCGCAGCCCAACTGACGGCAACAGGAGATCCTGGAAATCTAATACAATGGTACAACCAACTTACTGAAGGTACACTTTATGCTATCGCTCCTACGCCAAGCACTACTACTGCGGGCAGTACTTTCTATTATGTGCAACAGGTTGATGCAACAACATTATGCATTAGCGACCGTGCCACGGTTGAGGTTATCGTTTATTCCCTTCCCGCTGCCCCTGTAGTAACAACCCCGTTAGAGTATTGTTTGGGAGATATTGCCGATGAAATCAATGATAGTGCAACTGGTACCAACCTTCAATGGTATGATGCCGCCGTTGGAGGAAATCTGATTCCCAGAACAACAAGACCTGACACTTCAACAGTTGGGCAACAATTATTTTGGGTGAGTCAATCCATAAGCGCAGGAAGCAGCTCATGCGAAAGTACAAGAACAAGACTAACGGTAAATATAAATACTGTACCAATAATTACTACCCAACCCAGTAATAAATCGGTATGTGAAAACGGCACCGTAACATTTACTTCAGCGGCTTCTGGGGCTTCAACGTATCAGTGGCAAATATTTAGCGGCGGAGCATGGGCGGATGTACCTGAAACACCTCCTCATAGCAATACAACTACAAATTCGTTGACAATAACCGGGGCTACTTTGGCCATGGATGGAAATCGATATCATTTGGTCGTTTCGAGTGCTGCGGCGACGTGTTCAGATACAACATCAAATGATGTGCTGCTTACGGCAAACCCGACACCCAATGCCCCTGGTGTGATGACGCCCGTGACCTATTGCCACAACGACGTGCCCGTGCAGCTCACCGCCACGGGAACCAACCTGTTATGGTACACCGCTGCCACTGGAGGGGCCAGAAGTGCCACAGCACCGACACCAAGTACCGCATCTGTCGGTGATACCTCGTACTGGGTCAGCAGCCAGAGCGTTACGGAATGCGAAGGGCCCAGGGAAGAGATACAGGTCGTCGTGAACGCGATACCAGCGGCACCGGGGGTGACATCGCCAACAATACATTGCCAGAACGATGCCGCCGTACAGCTCACGGCAACTGGAAGCAACCTATTATGGTACACCGCTGCCACTGGAGGGGCCGGAAGTGCCACAGCACCGACACCAAGTACCGCATCTGTCGGTGATACCTCGTACTGGGTCAGCCAGACCGTAAACGAATGCGAAGGGCCAAGAGCCGAGATTATCGTTACAGTGAACTTGCCAAGCGTCATTGCCAATGCAACTGCAACAGTTATCAATGCGGGTGATCCTGTTACCCTTACTGGGTCAGGTGCAAATACCTATGTATGGGATCAAGGTGTTACTGACGGTGATACCGTAAGTCCGCTAACTACGACCACCTATACCGTCATCGGCACAGATGCCAATGGATGTCAAAATACCGATAGCGTTACTATAACTGTAGCACCAACATCTGACTTAAGACTAGAGAAAACAGTGAATACCTCTACTCCTAACATTGGTGATACGGTAACTTTTATCTTAACTGTCACGAACGACGGGCCTATTGATAATCCTGTCGGAACAATCGTTAATGACATGCTGCCCTTAGGGTTTGCCTATACGGGGAACAATGGAAGTGCCACTAACGGCACCTACGATAATGTTTCTGGTGACTGGACACTTCCGGCTATTAACAATACTGCTTTTGTAGCGTTGGAAATTACCGCTACCGTAAATGCACCTACTGGAGCTAGTGGCGAATACTCGAATATTGCGCAAGTAACCGTAGCTACAAATTTCGATCCAGATTCTCAACCCAACAACGATGATGGGGATCAAAGTGAGGATGATGAAGCCGTAGTAATCGTGAATCCACAAACTGCTGATTTGGAAGTAGTGAATACGGTTATGCCAGATTCAGGAAATCCTGGTGATACATTGACCTTTACGGTCGAAGTCATAAACAATGGCCCAAATGAAGCGACCAATGTCGTCTTGGAAAACATCGTTCCTATAGGGCTCACAGTAACCACCATCAACAATGGCGGAACGCAAACAGGAAATACCATTAATTGGGCGGTAACTAGCATCGCAAGTGGTACAACAACTACGCTAACATTTGAAGCTACCATCAACGTACCCACAACTGTTGCCAATGAATATTTAAATACCGTACAAGTGGTCTCTGTCGATCAGTTTGATCCAGATTCTGTTCCAAATAACGATGATGGGGATCAAAGCGAAGATGATGAGGATAATGCATCCATCGTTCTTGTTCCAGCAGATTTAAGCTTAGTGAAAGCCTTGAGCGCCTCTTCCGATCCAGCGCCAAATGCAGGTGATACCATTACCTTTGAATTGACCATTACCAATGAAGGCCCCGGGGTGGCGACAAGTGTTTCAATAGAAGACCGAATACCTAGTGGGTATACTCTAGGAACGGTAAACAACGGCGGTGTAGTAATTGGAAACACCATTGTTTGGGATATTGCGACTATAGCAGTGGGTTCTCAAGTATTGTCGTATGAAGTAACCATAAATGCCCCTGCCAACCTAGTGGGCGAATATACCAATACGGCCGAAGTTATGACATCTGACCAATTTGACCCCGATTCATTTCCTAATAATGATAACGGTGATCAAAGCGAGGATGATGAAGCGGAACATACACTAAATCCTCCAACGGTAGATTTAGAAGTAAATAAATCTGTAGACAAGTCGCAGACCTTTCATGGAGATACTGTTGTATTCACAGTGACCGTTACGAACAATAGCACATACGATGCGACCAATATCGGCATTGAAGATGTTTTGCCAGGCGGTTATACCTTGGTTTCCCATACTGAATCTACTGGAACTTATGTTGAAACTATTTCAGCCTGGGAAATTCCAGCAATAGCAATCGGAGAAACTGCAACTCTAGAAATGACGGTGACCGTAACAGATGTTGTTGACTATACCAATATTGCGCAACTTATTTACGTAGATCAAATAGATCCCAATATTGATAACGACAGGGCCGAAGCGACCCCAGAAATTACGCAATCTGAATGTTTGACCGTATTCAACGAATTTTCACCTAATAATGATGGTGCCAATGACTTTTTCTTCATTGAGTGCATAGAACAATATCCGAATAACCTATTGCAGATTTTCAATCGATGGGGAACCAAGGTTTTTGAGATGAAAGGCTATGATAATAGTTGGGATGGTTATTCAAGCGGAAGAGCGACTTTAAGCGCATCTGAAAAATTACCGGTCGGCACATATTACTATATCTTGGAACTTGGCGAAGGCCAAACCATTCCAAAGTCTGGATGGTTATATATCAGTAGATAATGAGAATATCACCCTGGGCCAAAAAATATGATTATAAAATGAACGTATATAAAATTCATATCACGGTGTTTGTCTTGCTCTTTATCTCTGTTTTGGGGTTTGGCCAGCAAGACCCCCAATATACACATTATCAATACAATACAATGACCGTGAACCCTGCATATACGGGGTCGAGGGGGCATTTGACATTACTGTCATTATACCGTAGCCAATGGGTTGGCCTAGAAGGCTCTCCAAAAACTATAACGTTCGGTATAGATTCTCCCGTTGGCAAATATACCGGCTTAGGCCTTTCAATCATTCAAGACGAACTAGGGCCTTCACAAGAGACCTATATAGATGTCAATTATGCCCATCAACTTATTGTAAATCGAAAGGGAGATCGTTTGGCGCTTGGCCTAAAAGCAGGAGTGCGTTTTTTCAGTCTAGATTGGTCTAAGGGTCGCTATAGAGACCCCGAAGCCGCCTTTAATGAAAATATCAACACAAAATTACTGCCCAGCATAGGGGCGGGTGTGTTTTATTACACTTCTAAATGGTATTTGGGGCTATCCACGCCAAATATATTTACCAATAGTCAGTATGATGAGATCCAGGAGTCGGAAGCATTGGAAAGAATGCACTTCTTTTTGGTCGGTGGATACGTATTCGATTTGAACCCCGATCTGAAATTTAAACCTTCCTTTTTTGCAAAACAGGTTTTGGGCGCACCTTTGGCTATAGATGTATCCGCTAACTTTTTAATATACGAAACGTTAAATTTAGGCGTTAACTATAGATGGGACGATTCTGTGAGCGCATTATTCGGTTTTCAAATATCACCCAAATTCAATATGGGCTATGCCTATGATTTCAGCATCAATGAATTAAACAATTACAACTCGGGAACCCACGAAATTTTTCTTCGATATCAATGGATATCCAGAGAGAAAAGACTTAAATCCCCAAGATTTTTCTAAATATCCAAATCATGAAAAAACTCATTACAGGCTATATATTATTTCTTTCTTTGAGCATCAGTGCACAAACAGACACTGATTTTGGCATTGCTCAAGAAAGTACAGTAGCCAATACCTCGTTCTCGACGGAAAACAGCAACACTTCTGAGACAATTGCTATAAACGAGACCTTTGAAGAAGCTGCGGAAAAGAACAACATAGCACATAGAACGCTTGAAAACCTTAAAGATGTTGAAGATGGCTACTACGTTGTTTCTGGGGTATTCAGTAAAGATAAAAATCTAAAAAAAACCATTAAAAAGTTACATAAAAAAGGTTTCGAGGAGGCCGGGTATATCAAAAATCCCGATAAGGCCCTTTTTTACGTTTATCTACAACACTTTCCATTTGGCTTAGAGGCTATAGATGCCTGTGTGACACAATTTGAAGGTGCTTATCGTAAAGATGTGTGGATTCTAAATGTAGAAAACAGTACCCCCCCTGTACAAACACAGATCAGTAATCAAGAGCCTTTGGCGAAAGAAGAGTCTGTTGATAAGAGCGTTGTTTCGGCAAATGAGGTGACCTATGACATGCTTAACGAATTTAATGATGCGAACGTTAAGGCAACAAAGACGAAAGAAGCTACGAATAAAAGCAAATTGATTCAAAAAGCCGATTATTACTTTGACAAGATGTGGTACGCCGAAGCGGCCGAGCTTTACGAACAAGCCTTGTTGAAGGGAAAAGGGTATCATTCTTTTGACATCATTCAAAAAGTCGCTGATGCGTACTATTTCAATACAAACATGGAAAAAGCATACGAGTGGTACAACATTCTTTATGACGGCCATGGCAAAGAGATGTCGGCGGACAATATATTCAAATATGCCCACTCACTAAAGGGCACGGGAAAATACAGAAGGGCAAAACGATTGATGCGCCTGTACAATCGGAAAATGGAAAATGAGGAAGTTGCAGACATGAATGGCGATGTGGACAAGGATCCTACTGCAAACGAAATGGTCTTAGACAAAATTTTAAGTTCTGAACAAAATATCGATATTAAAAACATGGCCATTAATACCGAATATTCTGATTTTTCACCCATGTTTCTTGATTCGACTCAGGTAGTTTTTGCTTCTGCCAAAGATTCGTCCTTTTTCAATACCAAAAAGTATCGATGGAACGATCAGCCATATCTAGATCTTTATGTGGCCAAAATAAATGAAGAATCACAAGATTTAGAAGATGCACTAAAGTTATCAAAAAAGATAAACACTAAGTATCATGAGGCTTCAGTAACATTTTCACCAGACAATACAACCATGTATTTCACTAGAAACAACTACGGTAAAAAACTAAAACGTGATAAAAACGGAGTCAACCATCTTAAAATATACATGTCTAGAAAAGTAGGCGATGAATGGTCAGAGGCTGTTGAAGTGCCATTCAATAGTGATGACTTTTCTACTGGGCATCCGGCGTTGACCCCTGATGGCAAACAGTTGTACTTTGTGTCAGATATGCCAGGAAGTATTGGAGATACCGATATTTTCGTAGTAGATGTATTAGAGAACAATACTTTTTCAGAACCTAAGAACTTAGGCCCTGAAATCAATACAGAACGAAGAGAGATGTTTCCTTTCATCAATGACAAGAAACTGTATTTCTCCTCAGATGGGCATACCGGTCTTGGTGGACTCGATGTATACGAGGCTGCCTACAACGAAGAGAACGGTTTTCAAGAAGTTGTAAATGTAGGTCAGCCCATAAACAGCAATAGGGATGATTTTTCCTATATCGTAAACGAAGAAACCCAAAAAGGGTTCTTTGCATCGAACAGAGTCGAAGGGAAAGGGGCTGATGATATTTATTCGTTCAAAAAACTGGTGGTAGAGGAAATACCCGAAATCTCAAACGCAATTGCAGGCGTTGTTACCGAGCTTATAACAGGAAACCTCATGCCGCAGGCATTAGTTGAGCTATTGGATGAAAATGGCATTAAACTAAAGGAAATGGTAACTGGCGACAATGGCAGCTTTGTATTTGAAGATCTTGACGCTGATACAAAATATACTCTTAAAACCACTAACTTGGAGTATTTTGAAGACCTGCAAGAGGTGACTACTCTCGAAAATGATACTATAGATGTAAACGTTGCCATGAAAAATCTGCAAGAAATGATTGCGATAGAAGATGGCATCAAGAAATTGAAGACAGAAATGATCTACTTTGATTTTGATCGGTCGTACATACGCGATGATGCATCGTTAGAGCTTGATAAATTGATAGAGGTAATGAAAGAATACTCTGGTATGGTCATCAAAATTGAATCACATACCGATTCAAGAGGTAGCAAGGCCTACAATAAATATCTATCGGGAAAAAGGGCCGAATCAACAAAAGATTATATCATCTCTCAAGGCATTGCTCCCGAACGTATAGAAAGCGCTATAGGCTACGGTGAAGAACAATTACTAAACCGCTGTGACGGAAGCGTTAGGTGTTCTGAGGAAGAACATTTCTTGAATAGGCGCTCTGAATTTATCATTGTGAATATGTAAGTTGCCAACAACTGTATAATAATATACCCGAAAGAGCACTGTCCATATCTGGACAGTGCTCTTTTTCTTTTTCACCACGCTATGTAAAAATGTACTGCCTATTGTTGCTCATATTTGAGAAGAGCCGTTAAAATGTCACAAGAAAGGGTGTGATACCGATTTTCACAACACACAGAACCAGATTCACAACAAACAACTACGACAAAATACGTAAACATCAGATTAAGGGTTATATAGACAGAATAACCTACTTAACCTAAATACCCATGAAAAACATCTTACTTATCAAAGAAATTTATTTGGAAGCCTTTAGAAATTTAGGCACTGCTTTTGTAAAATCTTATTTTAAAGCCTTCTCTTGGTTCTGCTTTGCCAGTTTCTTGGTTGTGCTTTATGCCTTCATTTTCAGAGTCGTTACCGGCTTTTCCTTTGAGTGAGACTAGTGTTAAGTTAAAGTTGAAATGGCGCATATGGCAATCGCAGATTTTGTGTCAGGTCGAGGCAAAAAATCGTTGCATAGCCGTAGCTACGGAACTATTTTTTAACGCTGGCATGGCGCAAAAGATGCATTGGATTATGCGCAGGTTTTGACTTGACTTAACACTAGTATACCAATCTAACTATTAAAACGCCCTTTAAGGGGCGTTTTTTTATTCCCACTCCCGAAAACTTCGGGAGGCTTAATACTCTGACGCCTGCCTCGCCAGACAGGCAGGCTTGCGTCGAAATAAAAAAGATAAATTTCTATCAATGCCTCGTGGGCTTGCCCCGAGGTAGTTTATTTTTCTTTATGCGATGAAAAGCAAACCTGAAAAACCCCAACAACCATGGGCATTGAGAAACCTATAGATTCAATCTAAGATTTATTGTTTAAACTTGAGGGTTTTCAAAATTGCTTCCAACTCGAACATGTAGTTTCGTTTGTTGGTCGCCGGGGCAAAGGTAAAGCCCTCTAAAACCACTGTTCTGTCATTTTCTGTGTCCTTGATGACATAGGTGATAAAAGGCCCGGCCATAGGGAAATTCTTTATATCCCAAATGCCCCTGACCTCAATGGCATTCTTTCCGGCAATCTCCACAGAGAATATTGAAGGGGAAAATGCAGGCTCAGTTCGCATATGGGTGGTCTTTTCGGGCACATCAGGGCCTGGAATATACACAGCACCTATAGAATCGCGCATTCGAACTATATCACTAACCAAGGTCGAGTCTGTCGAAAAGATATTTAAGGGCATTTCGTAGGCGATAATGTTCATATGCCCCTTTTGTATCTGACGATCCATCCAAACAAAATTTTCTGTTTGCCTACCTACTTTGTAGATTGAGGGCACATCTAAAGAAATATTGAATTTTTCTTCCAAGACCCCTTCTTTGTTCAGTGATTTCAAAAACCTGGTCTGCGTTTCCTTCAATTCCACATTTTTGAAAGTTTTGATTATCTCAGCGGCTTTGACGTTCAAATTATCGATAATCTCTTGTTGTGTAGTGCCTTTTATTACCGCAATCCTTTGTGGTGTTGCGTACATATCTTTCTTTATATGCGCTATGTTCACCGAATCTAACTGTACATAAACAATAGATCTGGTATTGCGAAAAGACCCTGTAAACACTTTTGGCGGAACATGGTTGATGTTAAATATTGGTTCATCCCAAGTGAGCCCTATGGCAGTAGCGGCAAAATTCGCTCTGACGGCATCGCCCACTTCACCGTTCCAAAGTTCATTGTTCATGACAACGGTTACTGAATTAATAGCCCCTATTGAAGCCGGAAGGTAATTTTGTTGTTTATTGTTCTTGCAAGAAACAATACTGATAAGGAGTAAAAATGATAGTGTTCTAAACGGTTTCATAAGGTCTTTGGTTTACGATGAACAATCGCACAACTTTAATTTTGTGCCCGGTTTTAGGTTTTTACCACTAATACCGTTCCATTCTCGTAAATTTTCTATACTAATACCAGGATATTTTCTTGAAATGGTCCAAAGTGAGTCGCCGCTTTTTACAGTATGTACCTTTGCGTTTTGACTAGCGACGGCTTTAGAGGAGCTCTCGATTTTCTTTTTAGGAATTGGCCGAACCCTGGCCGAACCCCTTGGAAATATCGTCAAACGTTGACCTATTCGAAGATTATTGCTTCGTAAACCATTCCAGTTTTTGATTTGGCTTACCCTTACGCCATGCCGTTGAGCAATTGTACCCAAAATGTCTCCACTGCGAACCCTATAGCGGATCCTATTCTTCTGTGCGGCCTTTACCAATGCTGGCAACGGACTTTCCTTGCTCTTTAGTTCCTTTTCAACAAATGCATAGATAGCGGCCTCATTGGCAACGAACTTGCCCATGACATCTTTTGGTAGTCTAAGGGAATACTTTTTTTTCTTGATAAAAGGAATAACCTTTAATTTATAGGATGGGTTCAGTACAGTCAGTTCTTCAACGCTGATTCCTACAAGTTTTGATATTTGATCAAAAGTTATCAAGCTCTTTACTTGAATCGTATCGGTCTCAAAATAGGGCCTTTCTACTTTTTGTCTTTTTAAACCGTGCTCATCGGCATACTCGAATATATACATGGTCGCTAGAAATGCAGGTACGTACCCAGCCGTTTCTCGAGGTAAATTACGTCGTATGTTCCAATAGTTTTTGTAGCCCCCTGATCTTCTTATCGCTTTGTTCACGTTGCCAGGGCCCGAATTGTAGGCGGCCAAGGTAAGGTCCCAATCATTGAAAACCCCGTACATTCTATTCAGGTATTCGCAGGCGGCCTTGGTCGATTTTATAGGGTCGCTACGTTCATCAACATAACTGGTCACATCAAGGCCATGTTCTTTACCAGTACCGTACATGAACTGCCAAAGCCCAGTCGCACCAACGCGCGATCTTGCCTTGGGGTTCAAGGCCGATTCTACAATGGCGAGATACTTCATTTCCAAAGGAATATCGTGACGATCTAATTCTTCTTCAAATAATGGAAAATAGAATTGACTGGTCACAAGCATTCGCTGCATCAAATCGCGCTTACGGGTTAGAAAAGATTTGATTACATTTTCTAGAGAACGATTATAGACTACGTTAAAAGGGGTCTTTTGGTTCAAGCGTTGCAGACGCAATTTTAAGGTGTCGGTATTCAGATCGTATTCATAGGGCTTATCGGTATCCAATTCGGTGACCTCTTGGTACATATCGTCGAACAGAGCGGCGTTGTCATACAGCGTTGTCATCCATAAACTATCGTATTTTGCGGCCTTGGCATTATCTTGAAGATTGTATTCGTTTTTGTCACTGTCTTGCACAAGAACCAACTGATTCTCGATGATATGCATTGCGGTGGTGTCAAGAGAAGTGTCTTTCGCTTCGATTATCTTAACCTTATCGGCCGAGACTGAAATACTGTCATTCTCTTGTGCCTCTATCGGAGTTGCAAAAACAAGTAAAGAAAAAATTGCTAGAAGCTTATTTTTTTTTGCGATCATGAAAACGGTGCTATAGTTATGGAAGGCGAACGAAATTCGTGTTTTTTTCTGAAAGGATAAAATTTTAGTTGTGAAAAACTCTTTTGTTCGCCCCGCCCTGTTTATCGATAACGCCTTTATTACTCGATTATTGCAGCGATTCCAGGCAAGGTTTTCCCTTCGAGGCTCTCTAACATTGCACCGCCGCCCGTTGATACGTAACTTACTTTATCCTCAAAACCGAATTGTTTTACGGCAGCGACGGAATCTCCACCTCCAACCAGTGAAAAGGCGCCGTTTTCAGTTGCTTCTGCAATATAATTTCCTACACCTATGGTGCCTTTTGAAAAATTTTCCATTTCAAAAACGCCTATAGGGCCGTTCCATAAAATGGTCTTGCTCTTCAAAATGACCTCTTTGAAGTTCTCAAGGGTTGTCGGGCCGGCATCAAGGCCTTGCCATCCGTCAGGAATCTTACCTACATCAACAACTTTGGTCTCTGCATTGTTATCGAAAGCATCTGCCGCCAGAACATCAACGGGAAGATGAATTTGCACACCTTTTTCCTTTGCTTGTTTTAGAATGGCCATGGCGAGATCCATTTTATCGTCTTCACAAATTGAATCACCTATCTGCCCCCCTTGTGCCTTTACAAAGGTATAGGTCATTCCGCCACCGATAATAAGGTGGTCTACCTTGTCTAAAATATTCTCTATAATCGTTATTTTAGAAGATACTTTTGCACCACCCAATATTGCTAAAACAGGTTTTTCACCGCTGCGCATCACTTTTTCGATCGCTTCGATCTCTTTGGCCAACAAATACCCAAAACATTTCTTGCCTGAAAAAAACTGGGCAACGGTAGCTGTAGAAGCATGTGCCCTATGTGCGGTGCCAAAAGCATCGTTTACATAAATGTCTCCCCATTTTGAGAGTTGTTCGGCAAAACCGATATCTCCCTCTTCCTCTTCTTTATAAAAACGCAGGTTTTCCAACAAAAGCACTTCACCTGTTTGTAGTTCAGCAACTGCTTTTTCAACATCTTCCCCAACACAGTCTGATACGAACTTCACCTGAACACCAATTACCTCGGTAACTGTTTTACATAGGCGCTCTAAAGAAAATTCAGGATTTACCTGCCCTTTAGGTCTTCCTAAATGACTTATTAAAACAACGCTTCCGCCATCTTCCAATACTTTTATGATCGAGGGCTTTGCCGCTTCGATACGGTTGGTGTCGGTCACATTGAACTCCTTATCCAAGGGAACATTGAAGTCAACCCGAATCAATGCTTTCTTATTTTCAAAATCAAAATCTTCAATAATCTTCATATTTCTCGGCTTTTTTAGGAAGTCACAAAGTTAAAAATTTCTACGGTTCGGGTATGGTGGTTACGTTTTTTTTATAACAAAAGGCCGATCGCTCAAAAATCTTATCTTTGAACTTATGTTGTTCAAAGACATTTTAGGGCTTTCCCACATAAAAAAACATCTGGCCCAAAGTGCCGATGAAGGGCGAATTGCCCATGCTCAATTATTCGTTGGCCCTGAGGGCTGTGGTACCTTGCCCATGGCGTTGGCCTATATGCAGTATATCGTCTGCAACAACCAAAACGGTGAGAATGAAGTAGGAAACGAGGCGTGCAATTTGAAATTCGGTTCACTTGCCCACCCTGATATGCACTTTGCTTTTCCCGTTTCCAATTCCGATAAAATAAAAAGCCATGCCGTCAGTAATCACTATATGGAAGAATGGCGGCAATTTCTCAAAGAACAGCCCTATGGAAACCTTTTTGATTGGTACCGACTGATCGGCATTGAAAAAAAGCAGGGGCAGATCGGAGTTGACGAAGCTCATGAAGTGGTAAAAAAATTGGCCTTGAAATCTTATGAGGGCGGATATAAAACAATGCTTATATGGATGGCCGAAAAAATGAATACAGCGGCATCGAACAAACTTTTAAAACTCATTGAAGAACCGCCCGACAAAACCATTTTCATATTGATTACCGAAGATGAGGAACAGATTATTCAGACCATTAGGTCACGGTGTCAAATTCTTCATTTTCCCCCATTGGCGGAAGAGGCAATTTCCACTGCTTTGACCGAAAAGGGATTGACACATGAGAATGCACTTCGTTTGGCGCACGAAGCCAACGGCAACTACAATAAGGCGTTAGATTTAAAGAACAACGATTCTGAGGATCTGGTATTTGAAAAATGGTTTGTTCAGTGGGTGCGGAGCGCATTTAAGGCGAAAGGTGACAAGGCCGCTATACACGCACTGATTTTATGGGGCGAAGAGGTGGCAAAGACAGGTAGGGAAACCCAAAAGAAATTTTTGCACTATTGCCTAGCCGTAATGCGACAGGCTATGCTCGTCAACTTCAATGTTAAAGACTTGGCCTTTATGAAGATTCACGTAGAAGGTTTCGATTTAGAAAAATTCGCGCCCTTTGTACATGAAAACAATATCTTAAGTATTGTAGAAGAACTAGAAAGTGCCATATACCATATTGAACGAAATGGCAATTCTAAGATCATACTAACAGATCTATCTATAAAACTCACACGTTTATTGCATCGAAAGGCAAGTATCTCTAGCCCGTTTCAGGAAAACTAGATAACAATCAAAACAAAGTTTAAAAGAACAAAAACTATGGAAGCTACATTCAACTCGCCCGCAGAACTCTTGTTGCTATTGTTTCTTATCATAACCTTTTTACAGAGCGGTGTCGATAAAATCATTGATTGGAAAGGGAATTTATCTTGGCTGAAAGGGCATTTTAAAGATAGCCCTTTAAATGGTCTTGTTCCGCTTATGTTGGCAACGGTGTTGTTGACAGAAATCGTGGCAGGCGTTCTCTGCGGAATCGGAGTCTATCAAATCGTATTTACAGGTGAAACAGAGATGGCATTGTACGGGGCGATTATGTCTTGTATTTCTCTTTTGATGCTGTTGTTCGGCCAGCGATTAGCAAAAGATTATGAAGGTGCAAAAACCATTGCCGTTTATTTTATTCCGGCTGTTTTTTTGGTTTTTTTATTGCAGGGGTGAAAATGCGCTAGTAGTCGAAAGTTTGCTCCGTACCTCGCAAAAACGTCTGCTTTTTCATAGGGTGTTAGGATTACTTCTTGTACTTGTCGTTCAATATTTTTACAATCTCGTCGGTTAGGTCATTGGCCTCGGTTCCGTAGAGAACGCTACCGCCATCGCCGCCGCCGAGAACATATGTATATCCTTGTGCCTTACCGTAGGCTTTGATTTCTTTTTTCACAAGGCTGACCAGGCTATCCATTTCGGTTTGACCGGCCAATTGCAGTTCTTGTTCTTGCTGTTGCAATTGTTGGCCAATAAATTGACCGCGCTGTTGCATAATACCGTATTCTTCTTGGGCTTTTTTCTGTGGCATTTTTTGCGCCTTCACCTGAAAGGCCTGTGCTTCCATTTGAAAGGCTTGAGAAATACTATCCTTTTTTTTCGTTAGGGCATCGGCTTTTATTTTGAATTTGGCCTCAATGTCTTTTTTCTCTTGATACTCTTCCATAATTTTTACATTATCAACGTACCCTATTTTTTCTTGTTGGCAAGATGTCATTGCTATTACTGCCAGTACCGCTATTATTTTTTTCATGGAATATTAATTTTGTATTTCCCTTGTGTTCTTAGGGATTGTATCGAAACATTAATTTTTTTTGCACTTCTTTTTTTAAGTTGGGCAAAAATAAGCAAAGGTTTTCGAAATTATTCCAAAAATTCGCCCCAATCGTAAAACACGGGAAGCAAAAAAATTATTCTAAGAAAAAGGTCTTAAGAATTTATGTTTTATCATATAAGCATAATCGATGGGCGCCTGCTGTTTCGATCAGCATCATCTATTAAAAACAAAGCTTTAGAGCCTGTTGGTTTTTAAGAAATTTTATCGATTCAGGGTGAGTGTTGGGTGAGTGTTGAAAAATGCGGCAAATCGCTTTAAAATGCGTTTCAATGCTTTTTGAGGATGTAGATGATCGAAGAGTACTCTTTAGTTCGCAAAGCTTTGAGGTTTGACCAAAGACCGATTGCAAGCGACTTGAAAAAATGTTGCTTCCCTGATTTGTATTTTTCAGAAAGTAAAGCAACATAAAAGGCATCGAAAAACAAGGGTTTGGTTTTTACTACCTGCATATCGAATTTAGAAAACAATGTATTGATAGCGGTTCTTGAAAAATGCCAAAGGTGTCTCGGCACATCATAGGCCGCCCAAAAACTTTTATAATGATTTGCGTCGTACGACTTAAAATTAGGAACAGCTATGATCAAGGCCCCCTCCTCTTCAAGATGCCAAACGAGTTTTAAGATTTGATCCTCCAGATCGGGTAAATGTTCTAGAACATGCCAAAGGGTAATCACATCATATTTTTTTCTGGGGAGGGATTCAAGACTGGGCATCAGCTCAACCTTTTTCTCTCTAGCTTTCATACGTGCGTCATAACTTGGTTCTACCCCTTCTACCGCCCAGCCTCTTTTTTCGGCCGCCAGCAAAAAATCACCGGTTCCCGCACCAACATCCAAAAGGGTCTTGCTTTCTCTTGCGCAACTGTTTATCAAGATTGTTTTTCCGAAAAGGCCTATCTTTTTTACAAACTGGTAGATCTTGTCAACTACCGTTTTATTGGCATCGGAATGAGAAATGTAATTCTCACTTTGATAATACATGTCGGGATCTTTGGGCTGAGGATGTGTAACAAGCATGTCAAGCTCTTCATCGTGCCGAAGCTCAAACTCTTCTTGCGAATTATAAAAATCCTTAGTCTTTAAATACGATTTCATTGTAGTTGTGGGTCGCCAAGTATTCTTTTTTCAGAGTACGAAGATACTCTAAAACGACCTCTTTTGAAAATGAGGCGTCTTCTAAACAATCCTTTTCAAGATCACTGTACACCTCAATAGCCAAATACCAATTTCCGTTTCGAGAGATCATTTCGGTCTCTCCTGAAACATAAGGCTGCATTTCTTCATTTTGAAAAGCCACATTCAAAGCCAAATCAAAAACAAGCGGAAATAGATTTAGCGTCTTGTTCGGAATCTCAACTTCATAAAAGGCGAAGAAATATTGTTTTCCGTCTATCTCAAACGGAATGTCTTCGTATACATTGACGTCGTTCAGGCCGAACTTAATGTTTACGTAATTATAGAACTGCTCTGCCTGCTTTGAATCCTCGAAAATGAACATTTGCTGTTTCGACAGGCTTCGTTTGAACCTTTTACCCTTGGTCACTTTATAGTCTTTGATACTGGGGCTATCCGTAACGGAATACAGGATTGAAATAAAAACAATGCGAATACCAGAAGTGTAATTTTTCTCATGCTCAGTTTGGCCTATGATTGCTTTTTTATGGCGTCAAGAATTGAACCAAACCTATTTTTTAACAACTATGATGATTTGTTATTGGAGGATTGGCATACTGTTCCACGTGGAACATTTTAATTTCATCTCCCCATAAAAACAAGGAGAACACTGATGTCAGAAGGTGAAACTCCGCTTATTCTAGACGCTTGGGCAATTGTGACAGGTTGAATGTTCTTCAGTTTTTCTCGTGCCTCAAAGGAGAGGGACTTTAATTTGGAATAATCAAAATTATTGGGGATTACCATATTTTCCAATCGGTGTAATTTATCCGCATTGTTTTTTTCCTTGGCGATATAGCCTGAATATTTGACTTGTACTTCGGTCTGCTCCAAGACCTCCCTATCCAATTCATTTTCTTCTACAAAGGCGGAAACTGGTTTTAATTGCAGCATGTGTTTCATGGTCACTTTCGGCCTAGAAAATGCTTTTGCCATTTTGTCAGACTGCTTGACAAGGGCAGATCCAACACTTTCTAAAATCGGATTTATATCTTCAGGAAGCACACTTGTCTTTTTAAAGAAGTGTATAAAAGCATCTGATTTTCGTTGCTTCTCTTCCATTCTTTGCAACCTTGTTTCGGTTGCCAAACCAATCTTATATCCCTTTGGGGTTAAACGCAAATCAGCATTATCTTGACGTAAAAGGGTTCGGTACTCAGCCCTTGAGGTAAACATCCGATAAGGCTCTTCAGTGCCCTTGGTAATCAAATCATCAATCAACACCCCAATATAGGCCTCATCCCTTTTTAATATAAAAGCATCTTTTTCATTGTTCTTTAGATGGGCATTGATGCCGGCCATCAGTCCTTGCGAAGCAGCTTCCTCATAACCAGTAGTCCCGTTTATCTGTCCCGCGAAATAAAGGTTATCCACGAGCTTGGTTTCTAGGGTGTGCTTTAATTGTGTGGGTGGAAAATAATCGTATTCTATGGCATAGCCAGGTCTAAAAAATTTAACGTTCTCAAAGCCGACCACTGATTTCAATGCCTTGTACTGAATTTTTTCTGGCAAGGATGTGGAAAACCCGTTTACATAAACCTCAACCGTATTCCAGCCCTCTGGCTCAACAAACAATTGATGGCTATCCTTATCAGCAAAGCGGTTGATCTTATCTTCAATAGATGGGCAATATCGAGGCCCAATACTTTTGATCCTGCCATTGAACATGGGCGAACGATCGAAACCTTCTCTAAGTAAATCATGAACCAACGCGCTAGTATGCGACATATGGCAATCACGTTGGTGTTTTAAAATTTGCGTGTTGGAATAAGAGAATTTTTCAGGGCCTGCATCACCGGGCTGAACGATCATTTTTGAATAATCCAGTGAACGGCCATCTACCCTAGGCGGGGTTCCGGTTTTCATTCTGCCACTTTCAAAGCCAAGCTCGGTCAGTTGTTCGGTTATTCCCGTTGCGGCCTTTTCCCCTGCTCTACCACCGCCGAATTGTTTTTCTCCTATATGAATCAATCCGTTTAAAAAAGTCCCGTTGGTCAATACAACGGCTTTTCCCTTGACCTCAATTCCCAAAGAGGTCTTTACGCCTACGATTTTTCCGTTTTCGACCAAAAGCCCACTTACCATTTCTTGGTAAAAATCAACATTGGGCGTGTTCTCCAATGCCAGGCGCCACTCCTCGGCAAAACGCATTCGGTCGTTCTGAGCGCGCGGACTCCACATTGCAGGACCCTTTGATTTGTTCAACATCTTGAATTGAATGGCGGACTTATCAGTGATGATTCCGCTATAACCGCCAAGAGCATCGATCTCACGAACAATTTGTCCTTTTGCAATTCCACCCATTGCAGGGTTGCACGACATCTGCCCAATGGTCTGCAAATTCATGGTAATCAATAAGGTTTTCGAACCCATATTAGCCGCTGCTGCTGCTGCCTCTGCTCCTGCATGGCCTCCACCAACTACTATTACATCGTATTTGTTTTCAAACATGACTCAATGCGCTAATCTTTTAAAGCCGCTCTTTGTTTTGAAATTGCAAAAAAGCACCTTATTGTTCCACGTGGAACAATTTTATTTTCTCTTCTTCTTTTTGCCTCATAACGGCAATCTCCCTTTTCGATTTATCAGAATATCCCATTAAGTGCAAGACGCCATGCGCCATAACACGCAGCAATTCATTCTGAAATTCTTCTTTAAACTTCTTGGCATTCTCCTCAATGCGCTCTATTGATATAAACACATCGCCAGCAATTGATTTCCCTTCTGAATAGTCAAAGGTGATGATATCAGTATAGGTGTCGTGTCTCAAGTGTTTTTGGTTGATGTTCAATAGATAGGCATCATCACAGAAAATGTAATCGACTTGCCTTAAAACAAACCCTTCTGACGTTATCACTTGTGTTACCCAATCGGAATACACACTTTCGGAGCCTATCTTAAAATCAGTTTCAAAATGGAAGTCAATCATTGTTTTTGAAATATTCCTTTACCTTTCTTTGAAAATTATGCCGCAAAGGTAAGGCTTGGCGATTTAAAATCTCAATATCGTTGCGATATTGCTCTAGTAAAGCAGGTTTTGTTGTTATTGGGTTGTTGTGATTTTTTTTGCTCGTAACACCTTCACGTTCAGGCTTTTTACCTTGTTTTAAGGCTGCATTTTTTAATTTGAGCATTTGGTATTGAATGTTGTTCATTTTATTCGTACCACGTTGTGTAATTCCGTTTTCGATTAGGTCGTTTTCAAAGTCTTCCATTTGTTTAAGCAGCTTCTTCCCCAAATTCCGGTCACTTGCATTGATCATATCCTGCAATTGATTTTCCAAACGTTCGCGTATCATTTGCTGCTCTTTGTAGATTTCATATATCTCTTTCTGCTCTTCTTCACTTGGCTGCCCGTCTCCTTGTCCGCCTTTACCACTTTCACCCGTACTTCCCCCTTCACCACCTTTTCCGTTTTTGCCCTTGTCGCCCTTGCCCTTGCCTTCATCGCCACCTTCTTCTCCCTGTCCTTTTTTGCCATCTTTATCAGGCTTTTCGCCCTCACCCCTCTTTTCGCCATTTTCTCCTTGCTGTCCTTCCTCTCCCTGACCAGACTTTGGTTTGCCCTTGCCAGGCTCTCCCATGCCCTGCATCTTTTCCTTTAACTCACCCTGGCTCTTGATGATATCGGGCAATTGAAAGCCCTCGCCGCCACCTTGACCACTACCCGACTGCATGCTCTGTTGCATATTGTCTAAGACGTTCGCAAGAAAATCAGAGAGCCTATTGGCTGCGGTCAGCACGTATTTTTGGTGAGATACTCCTTGGTATATTCGACTTTCGGCAATACTCTCCAACGCCTTGTCGGTATTGTAATACACTTCTGTGATCTGTTCGTTAACAAACTCTGAAAGCTCTGCCCGTCTTAAGGAAAGGGCAAAAAGACTATCGTCTACATGCTCGAAAAGATTGCGTAGTTCTTGTTGTTTGCGAATAGTGCCCGAAAACTGCGGGGCATCCACATCGGCCTCTTCTAGGTTATCGTGCAAATTTTCTTGCTTAAATGAAAAGGTCACCAGATTATCTAAAATCTGGCGTAACATTTCGGCGTCTTCCGTGATGGTGGAACCGCCCCCGCCGCCAGATGCGGATTGTTGTAATTGTTCGCTCATTTCCTGCATTTTTTGAGCGGCTGATTTTTGTTTTTTCATGGCGTTTTCGGTATTTTTTTCCTTACTCTTGGAATCTGAGGGTTGTTCGCTTTCTTGATGCTCCTTAATCTCATCGAGAGCATCTTTTTGGTCTTCTTTAACCGATTCACCTTTTTCTTTGTCAATATCCAAATTCAAAGGCTTCTTTAAATCGGTATTATCTTTCTTCAGTTCCTCGAGTTCTTCGGCAAGTTTCTCAAATTCTTTATTCAGTTGTTCTTGTTGTTCGCTTGAAACATCTTTTTTCAATTCCACATCGGCCAATTCTTTTTGCTCTTTTGCCAGTTTCTCTAAGTCTTTCGCTAGTTGCGATGCCTTTTCGGTTACATAATACCGCTTGGTCAATTCTAACAACTGTTCTAAGTTGCGCTTACTGTTCTGTTGGTTTTTGGCCATTTCCTCTAACCGTTTGGCCAATTCTTCCTTATCTATTTTATCGGCGATTTTATTGAGTTCTTCCAACAGCTTCTGGTTCTTTTTCGCTTCTATTTCTTGGCGTTCCAAACGTTCTTGTAACAGCTTGTTTAACGCATCGTCTTTTTCGTTCTTATTCAGGTTCTCTTTCAATTGCTTGCTGAACTTTTCCATCATTGCTTCTTGCTGCTTCTGTTTCTTTAGAAAGTCTTTTATTTGGTTTTTGTCATTGAAATTCAACTGTTTTTTCTCTTTCTGGTCTTGATTGATTTTTTCCAAGGCTTCTTTTTGTTCGATAAACTTTTCCAACGACTTGTCCATATTATCAATAATGGATTGCTGTGACTCAAGTTCTTTATTTTTCAATTGGTCGACATCCAACAAAATTCTTGAAAACACTTGGCTTTTAGATGTTTTTCCATTATGCACACCATCATTGTCAGTCGCCTCAAAGTAGAAGCTATAGTTTAGGTCTGGCTCTAAATTCAGGCCCGAGGGAAATGTGTAATAAAATTGATTAAAATTGGCGTTAGGCGCTCCCAATTCGACTACTTGTTTGTTTTCTATATCGTTATCGGGATAATACACCAAGGCAATCCTTTTCAATATATAATCATCGGATGCCTCGCCAATATAATAGGAAGTATTCGGATTCAAGGAATCGAGTACCTGCTCGGCCTTTATCGTAGGGTAAGCGTCTTTTATAATATCAAAACGATATTCCAATTTTTCATGGTCCCTAACATTTTCATTTGACGTGGTCAGGCGATAGGGCAGGTCTGAATATACTCGTTTAGACATTTCAAACGAATCTCCTTCCTTTTTGAAAACTTGGGAAGTGTCTTTCGTTACCAAATGGATCTTGTTGGTAAACTTCCCTTTTATATGCCAAGTAACTTTTGTTCCTTCGGGAAACGTAGCATTACCTGTGCTTTTTAAGGTCTCTGGTTTTCTGTTTATGTAGCCTGGATAGTTTAAAACTATCTTGAAATTCTGAATCGAAGGTGTTTTCAGCACGTTCAAGCTGTATTTTTTAGATAAAACATCATTGGCACTAAAAGAAAAATCAGTGCTTACCAAAGGGGGGGTAAGGGTGTACTGATATATGCCATTTTGCTTTTGAAGCAGAAGGTTCTTGCCGTCAATCGCAATGAATACAGCATCAGGACGAACATTGCCTTCTGTAACAACTTGTATAACATAAGGTTTTGAATCGAGTGCGTTCAGGTCGTTTGACAATAATTTAAAGGAAAAGGGGGCGGGAGGCTCATAGGCCATATCATAGTTAACGACCCTATTGTACGATTTGAAGAAGGGGCTCAAATTACCACTTAGCCAAATCAGACCCATCAAAAGGGCCGGAATGGCCAAATACTTGACATACTTCAAGTTTTCCTTCAGGTCAACTGCCTTAGAAAACGGAACGGGATTCAAACTTTCAGAGCGTTGTTCTATACTCGCCAACAATAATTCAGACCGATTGGTATCATCGGCAAGATCCAATAAGTTGAAAAGCTTGTCGCCCACTTTCGAAAAATACTTCCCGATCAAGACCGATGCCCGTTTATTGTCTATGCCTTGCTTTAACTTGAACAAGTAGAACAAGGGCGTGATGATGTACCTGAACAAAAAGTAGAGTTCGGCCCCTACAAACACCAATAGCAAGATTAAGCGCCCTGTGGAATTCATCCATAGAAAATATTCAACCCCTAATGCCATAAAGAAAAACAGCAGCCCAAAGACCAAAAACAACAACGCCCCTTTGAGCAGCATTTTGGTGTAGTATTTCTTCGTGAACCGACTTAATTTATCGAGTATGTTATGGTAATTGTTCAATTACTTTGGTTTTATCGGCAAATTTAAGCGAACTGGTTTAAATTTCTTGTTAAAAGGCCAACTAAACGTTATGCGTTATGCGCCAATCGCCTAGCGTTTCACATTTTGTACAGCGCAAAAGTGTATAATTTAAGTGGTTTTCGCTAATTGCCAAACCTACTAGGTTTTCAAAACCCAGTAGGTCTTCAACACCACCTTAAGGCCAAGTCTTTTTGCTATCTTTGCGCCCTAAAAGAACTGCTATGAGTCAAAAAGTCCGTGTTCGTTTTGCACCTAGTCCAACTGGACCATTACATATAGGAGGAGTAAGAACTGCCCTTTTCAACTATCTCTTTGCCAAAAAACACGGAGGCGTTTTTATTCTTAGGATTGAGGATACCGATCAAAACCGTTATGTTGAAGGAGCCGAACAGTATATCATAAATGCCCTAAACTGGTGCGGCATTCCTTTTGATGAAGGGCCAACGCCCTCTACGCCCTACAATTCAGAAAAAGATGGAAGCTATGGCCCTTACCGCCAAAGCGAACGAAAACACCTTTACAGACAATACGCCGAAGAGCTTGTGCAAAAAGGAATGGCCTACTATGCCTTTGATACTTCTGAAAAGCTGGATTTTCATCGAAAAGACCATGAGGCCAAAGGAAAAACCTTTATCTATAACTGGCACAATCGTTTAAAGCTGGTCAACTCCCTATCGCTCTCAAAAGAGGATGTGCAAAAACAGATGAGTGCCGACGAAGATTATGTGATTCGTTTTAAGACCCCACAAGACGAAAAATTAGTGCTTAACGATACCATTCGTGGAGAAGTTCATATTGACACCAATGTACTCGATGACAAGGTGCTTTTCAAAAGCGATGGTATGCCCACCTATCATTTGGCGAACATCGTTGATGATCATTTGATGAAAATAACCCATGTGATACGGGGCGAAGAGTGGTTGCCGTCTTTAGCACTGCACCAGCAATTGTATGATGCTTTTGGATGGAAGGCCCCCGTTTTTGCCCATCTACCATTAATCATGAAGCCCGTTGGAAAGGGCAAACTCAGTAAAAGGGACGGGGAGAAGCTAGGTTTTCCAGTATTTCCCATATCTTGGAACGAATCGAAAGGATATAAGGAGGAAGGATATTTTCCGGAAGCGGTCATCAACTTTTTGGCTTTGTTGGGATGGAATCCTGGTACGGAACAGGAGATTTTCAGCCTGTCTGAATTGATCGAAGCCTTTAGTTTAGAACGTGTTAACAAATCTGGCGCCCGGTTTGATCCTGATAAGACCAAATGGTACAACCAACATTATCTACAGAACAAGAGTGATATGAAGTTGGCCGGTTTGTTTACTACGGTGCTAGACGATAAAGAGATTCTGCGCTTCGCTCGGAATGATGATTATGTTAAAAAAGTAGTTTCCCTTATCAAAGAACGGGCATCCTTTGTAAGCGACTTTTGGCAATTGAGCGATTATTTCTTTGTCGCCCCGTCGTCTTACGATGAAAAGGTTTCTAGAAAACAATGGAAAGAAAATACGCCTCAAATAATGAACCAATTGGTATCAGTGCTTGAAGGTATTGAAGATTTTTCTTCTGAAAACGTGGAAACCGTAGTAAGATCATGGATCAGCGACCAAGAACTTTCTTTCGGCAAAGTGATGCCGCCGCTTCGGTTGGCCATTGTTGGCGCTATGAAAGGGCCGCATATTTTTGATGTTTTAGGTATGATCGGGCAAAAGGAAAGTGTTGACCGTATAAAAAAGGCAGTGGCAATAATTTAATCTTTTATTTCTTGTCAGGTCAAGCGCTCCCGAAACTTCGGGAGAGAACAGGTCTCGACTTTAGTTTATCTTGAGCGAACCTTGCCGGCAGGGACGATAGGCTCGACCTGACAGTTAACAATGAATAGAACATGAAACTATCTACTGACCTCAATAAGTTTTAAACAAATCGCCACTAAATTACAATTATACACCGTATTTTCATATCTTCAATCGCTAACTTAAAAACTACATATCATGGGCAGTTATATTTGGATTCCGATAACATTCTTTGTTATTGTTACAATTCTATCAGGCGTATTTATCGTAAAACAACAGACAGCGGCGCTCATTGAGACCTTTGGAAAATTCACAAGTGTACGACAGGCCGGTATACAGTTTAAAATTCCGTTTGTTCAACGAATAGCCGCTAGGGTAGGGCTGCGGATTCAACAATTAGACGTTGTCATAGAAACCAAGACCCTAGACGACGTTTTTGTCAAGTTAAAAGTCTCGGTACAATATGTGGTCATTAGGGAAAAGGTCTTTGAAGCTTATTACAAACTCGAATATCCACATGAGCAGATTACGTCTTACGTATTTGACGTAGTACGTGCCGAAGTACCAAAAATGAAATTAGATGGCGTCTTTGTAAAGAAAGACGATATCGCCATTGCCGTCAAAGCAGAACTGCAAGACGCTATGATTAATTACGGTTTTGATATTATCAAGACCCTTGTGACCGATATTGATCCTGATGCTCAGGTAAAAGAGGCAATGAACCGGATCAATGCTTCAGAACGCGAAAAAATAGCCGCTCAATTTGAGGGCGATGCCGCTCGTATTCTTATTGTTGAAAAAGCAAAGGCAGAGGCAGAAAGCAAACGGTTGCAGGGTATGGGTATTGCCGACCAGCGCCGAGAAATTGCGCGTGGTCTTGAAGAATCAGTAGATGTCTTGAACAAGGTGGGCATCAACTCACAAGAAGCTTCGGCCTTGATTGTGGTGACCCAACATTATGACACCCTACAATCAATAGGAGAGGAGACCAACTCGAACTTGATTCTATTGCCCAACTCGCCGCAGACAGGTAGTGATATGCTAAATGATATGGTCGCTTCTTTTACGGCAAGTAATATGATCGGGGAATCAATGAAGAAAACCAATATCAAAAAGAAAGACGAATAGTCCCGATTTTTTTAAATTATGACCCCCTTACAATAAATTTGTAAGGGTTTTTTGTTCTGCCAAAAAATAACTTCTCAATGTCAGTCTGAGCGCAGTCGAAGATCTGTACAAGACTTTTGCGCCACTCACAAACAACTTGCCTTGTCAAAAATTAAAAATAGCTCAGCCAACACCTATAGAGGTTAGTTTTAATAGAAAATACCAATTGATATATTTTATTGGATAAGAAAACCCTATATCATCCTTTCTGTTGTATTTTGGCCCAAGAATCCCTTAGACCAACGGTTCTGTTAAAAACCAATTTTTCAGAAGTTGTATCTGGGTCAACACAAAAATACCCCAGACGTTGAAATTGAACCCGATCACCAATTTGGGCTTCTTTTAAACTAGGTTCTAAGAATGCGGTAATAATTTTTAGGGAGTCAAGATTGATTAATTCCATAAAATCTTTGTCTTTGTGCGTATCAGGACTTTCATCTGTAAAGAGTCGATCGTACAATCGCACTTCGGCCGCTACCGCATGCTTGATGGAAACCCAGTGCAAGGTGCCTTTTACTTTTCGCAAACTCTCTTCGCTACCGCTGCCGCTCTTACTCTTGGGGTCATAGGTGCATTGTACCTCTATGACATTGCCATCGGCATCTTTGGTACAGCTTTCCGCTTTGATGATATAGGCGTTCTTTAAGCGCACTTCGCCCCCTAATTTTAAACGGAAGAACTTTCGATTGGCCTCTTCCTTAAAATCGGCCTTTTCAATATAGATCTCTTTAGAAAATGGCACTTTACGAGAGCCTGCTCTTTCATCAGCTGGATTGTTTTCGGCCTCAAGCCATTCCTCTTCCCCTTCGGGATAGTTTGTTATCACTACTTTTAAGGGATTCAACACGCCCATTACCCTCGGAGCTATCTTATTCAAATGCTCTTTCACATGAAACTCCAACAGCGAAACATCGATTAGGTTCTCTCGTTTCGCAATACCGATGGTATCCACAAAGTTGCGTATAGATTCGGGCGTATAGCCTCTTCTTCGCAAACCCGAAATTGTGGGCATTCTAGGATCGTCCCAGCCCGATACCGAACCTTTTTCCACCAATTGCAAAAGCTTTCGTTTACTCACTACGGTATGACTTAAGTTTCGTCTTGCAAATTCACGTTGCTTGGGCCGTACCTTGCTCTTATCGACCACCTGGTTCAAAAACCAATCGTACAACTCTCGGTGCATGGCAAACTCCAAGGTACAGAACGAATGCGAAACCTGTTCGATATAATCGCTCTCACCATGCGTCCAATCGTACATGGGATAAATACACCAATCGGTATTTGTGCGATGGTGCGCCTTGTGCAGCACACGGTACATGATCGGGTCGCGCATCAACATATTCGAGGAGGTCATATCGATCTTGGCTCGTAAAACATGTTTTCCTTCTTCAAAATTTCCCGCTTTCATCTCCTCGAACAATACAAGGTTTTCATCAATCGAACGATTTCGATAGGGACTATCTTTTCCTACTTCCGTAGGAGACCCTTTTTGATCGGCCATTTCATCAGAACTTTGACTGTCAATATAGGCCTTGCCTTCCTTGATCAATACAACAGCCCAATCATAGAGCTGCTCGAAGTAATCAGAAGCATACCTTTCGGTATTCCACTCGAAGCCCAACCACTCCACATCCTTTTTTATGGCATCTACATACTCCTGTTCTTCCTTTGCGGGGTTGGTATCATCAAACCTAAGGTTTACAGGGGCATTGTACCGTATTCCGAGTCCGAAATTCAGGCAAATCGCACTGGCGTGGCCAATATGCAGATAGCCATTGGGTTCGGGCGGAAAACGAAAGCGCAATGCCTTCTGCGGAAAGCCCTTCTCAAGGTCTTCTTCAATGATATGCTCAATAAAATTCAATGCTCTTTCGGCTTCGCTCATTGGGTGTTTTTTTACCTAGGACAAAAGTAGCGAAAATGCCGTGAATACAGACTACAAAAAAACCTCGGCATACAAATACCTGCATTTCACAACACAATTCTTTACCGATACAACATTAAATTCGGCAAATTGTAATTAAAACACACATTTGTTGTTGAATACTGTATTAATGATGCGTTAAAGTGGGTTATCAAACGTCCGCAATCAAAACAAACGACTAATTGTACGTTTTATCCAAAGCCCAAATCTGAACGATAGAACTTGTAGTACTTAAAACTACGACTACTTATGAAACCAACCATATTACCCCGTTTTCGTGTATTGATAATGATACTCCTCCTTATGGGGGCTTCCCAGCTTTCTGCGCAGATCTCAATGAGGGCTCCCGAGCCAGCTGGAGGTAGTGTCGCATGGACAAAAATATGTGCAGGAACCATTATAGCAGACGAGCCATTCAATTCATTTGATGTTACCGTATCATGGGCAGGTGCTGCAGATTCCGGTAACGAATTTGTTTTGGAACTATCCGATTCAAATGGAAGTTTTGCCAATCCTGTGGAGTTGGCAAGAGTGGGTAACCAAAACACCAATACCGCAAAAGAATTCGATGTAACCATTTCAATACCCACTGATACTCAAGGCCAAGGATACAAGCTTCGTGCAAAAAGCACTGATCCCGTAGATGATGAGGAATCGGTTTCCGCTTACCATATGTACTATATGGGTGTAACCTCCAATCTTAACATTAGCGTACTTGGCGATGGCAACCCTCCGGGCGCTATCTGTAGCGTCGGGCCCGTAACCTTACAAGTAGACAATATATCCAGCCCAGAAACCTATCAATATGTATGGTACAGAAGCGGTACTTTATTGGTTGGGGAATCAGGCCATACCCTAAACGCTACGACCAGTGGTATGTACCAAGCCCTTGTTGATTACGGCGACTGTACTTTCAACGGTAATACAGATTCAAATATGGTAGATGCGACCATCGGATCTGCCGGTTCGGGCATTGGTATCACGCCACCCGCCCAAACAGCCTTATGTGCAGGAGACACCGAAACCTTGGCTATAGATATGACTGATTCTTCTTGGGGCTATCAATGGTATCAAGACGGAAACGCTATATCAGGTGCAACGGGCATATCATATACCGTTGATGCAAACATTGTTGGTTTTGAGGGCGATTACCAAGTAGAGATTTCAGCGACCGGTATTTGTACCGAACGTTCAGCAGCAGTGGCCATGACCAATGCCGATAATTTTACGGTAACTAGAGATAACCCTGCTGATATTGTGGTGTTGCCCGCTCAGCCCGAAACCTTGAGTGTAACAACAAATGCGATTTCGCCCACCTATCAATGGTATAGAAACGGTAATAATATTAGTGGTGCAACCAACCCAACATTTGATATAACCCAAGACGGTACGTATTATGCAGAAATAACCCAAGCTGGAGGCACCTGCCCCGGCACCAAGAAAAACTCGGAGTCGACTATCGCCGTTACACCAGCTTCTTTTGAGATTATCATCGATTACGATTCGGCCTACACTTCTTGTGTAAGTACAAGCATTGTTTTAGAGGTGGCGACCATAAATGCCGTTGCAGGTGATGGCAGCAAATCAGATGTTACCGCTCAATTGGAAAGTTCGTTTACCTACCAATGGAAAAAAGACGGAACCAACGTTGCGGGCGCGACCAACCTCAACATAAGCCTTACAGACCCATCAGAAAACGGAAACTACACGGTCGATGCCGTCTTGAACACTTATAATGAGACATCGAATATGTTGCTCGTACAATTGTTGACCAGCGAAACTGTTGCAATAACCAGTACCAGTACAATATACTGCAACGCGACCAATACAATTACCTTAAGCACCACAACGGATCTCGCGAACGAAAATTTTTCATGGGAAATGAATGGTGCCTCAGTCAATCTAACCGATTCCTCGCTCAATGTTACTGGGCCAGGCACCTATAGGTTGGTTATAGATAAAAATGGCTGCTCTTTGATTTCAAACGAAATAATCATTACCACCTTGGATCCAGACCTTATTACCTTGGATATTGACGGTGATGTGGTATTTCCCGAAGGAAGTTCTAAAACAGTAACAGCAAGCGGCGGTACCGCTTACCAATGGTTCGATGTCGATAACAACCTATTGAGCAATTCAAGTTCAATAACCTTTACCGAAGAGGGCGCCTATCTTTTAATCGCCACTATAGACAATTGTGAGATCTCAAAACAAATCACTGTCGTTTATTTGGATCTGTTCAATGTGCCGAACGTAATCACACCCAACGGTGATGGTGCGAACGACCAATGGGTGGTTCCTAATTCATATTCAAACAAACAAGATGTAAATGTGATCATCTACAATGATAGTGGTGTTGAGCTTATAAACGAAATGGGCTATCAGAACAATTGGCCTCAATCGTCAATGTCGTTTCCCAAGCAGAACATGGTCTTCTACTATGTAATCAAGAATGCCACCAAAACACTAAAACAAGGAACCATAACCGTTATTCGATAATAACAATAACCTACCATGAAAGCCCATAATGGCATTTAATTAAAACCATTATCAACAAAAATAAATGAAATTTTGACTATCAATGGTTTGTCAAATATTATATAAATGAAATCAAGAAACCTATTCGTACTCTCGTTAATCGTTTTTATGTCGCTAACAAACGTTAGCGCACAAGACGATCCTATATTACCGTATAAGGTAGCCCCCCAAAACCTGTTGAAATTCAATCGGTTTTTGATAAATCCCACATTTTCAACGGTTCGGGAAGACAACTCGTACTTTAATCTATTACACAGAAACCAATCGGTACAATTTCAAGATAACGACCAAACCTACTTTTTAAGCTATAGTGGCCGTATTGGCGATCGTAGCGGTTTGGGCCTTAGTTTGTATAGCCAGAAAATTGGTCCGGTTTCCAATATCGGTGTTCTGGCCAACTACGCCTACGGTATAAAGTTGAGCGATAAAAGTAACTTCACCTTTGGTGGAAATTTAGCGTATTACAGTACGGGGCTAAATAGAAACGACATTGATGTAGTCGATTTAAATGATTTTAGGCTCAACGGAACAGAAGATAGCAACATACTGTCTTTTCAGCCTGGCTTTAATATTTCATACGGAAAATTCGATTTCGGTGTTTTTGCCGAAAACCTATTCGATTACAACCTTAAGACCAGTAAGACCCTAACCGAGTTTAAAGACAAAACCTATTCTTCGCACTTACAATATACCCATTCGTTTGAAAACGGAAGCGGGGTTTTTGAAAGTGCACGCCTAATGCCCTTGACCCGTGTTCGAATGAACGCTCAAAATGGTTTGGGCTCAACAAGCGGACAAGACCTTTCTTATGGTGGTAGCTTAATATTGGACTTGCCAAAACTAGGATGGCTACAGGGGGGTTATGACTCTTTCTATGGTGCTTCTGCAGGAGCTGGTTTTAATATCAATCGAAGGCTTTCTCTAGGGTATACCATGGAAAAAGGCTTTGGTACCGACTTCAATAATCTAGGGGTCACCCACGAAATCTCGTTCGCATATTCGTTTACACCAAACCTTACCGAAGACCGTGTAATGCTTGAAGACAATGAAGATGAATTGGCAGACAATGTACTTAAAACGGAAGATCTGGTCACAAATGACGAAATAGAGGAATTAAAAAAGAAATTGGCCGAAAACGATGCGATTCTGGCCGAGCTTATGTTTCGTCAAGATTCATTAGAGGCCCATCGCCAATCTGACCTAGAACGACGTTTTGAAATGGTCATGCGCATGGTGCGAAACGAAACCAATGGCCAACGCCCTGATTTAGAAAAAAGGGCAGAAAAGCTATTCTTAACAGGTAAAGACGAGCCTTCGTCATTGGCCGAAAACAATATTATACCAAACAGTACAAACACTACTAGGGAAGAGACTACAAGAACCGCCGTAGTTCAAGACAACACACGAAGCGACGATTATAACAACGCCGCCAACCGTGATGCCATAAAAAGTAGAAAATTCAGAAACCTAGACGGTGTAACCGATGGCTACTATGTGGTCGCCAACGTTTATAAAGGCGGAAAATATATGGATCGGTTTATGAACAGCCTCAACGAACAGGGGTTTAATTCAGACTATATCGATAACCCTGAAAACGGTTTAAAATATGTATATATAGAACGTTATGATACGTGGCAAGAGGCTGCCGATGCATACAAAAGCAATATGGGCGGCACCTACAACGATGACCTTTGGATCATGAACGTTGACAATCGTTATACGAACGAAGCCTATGCCAGCAACGTTGATAAGCTACAGAAAAAATCAGCACAATATGATACCGATGTACTGCAGCGCAATGTGGTGGTAAAAGATAAAGTAGCTTCTACCCAACCGACCGCAAAAACCTTTAAAATTGATGATATTGGTTCTGGCTACTACATCATCGCCAATGTTTTCGCCAACCCCAACAATGCCAAACGATTTGTTAAACTTTTAAACTCATACGGGCTCAATGCCAGTTATTTCATCAACCCAGAGAACAATTGGAGGTATGTATACCTAAAACGTCACGAATCTTGGAACAATGCCCTTATCTCTTATTATTCAAAAATCAACGACTCGTATGATGACAAAATGTGGATCATGCGGGTAAAACCAAACCTACTAGCCTAAATGATTTTTAAATTAGCTAAAAAAACACTCTTACTCAGTCTGTTTTTACTGAGTTTCATAAGGTTATCGCAAGAGTACAACACCTTTGATATTCGCTACCAAAACAATATTAAGGGCGACCTCACCTTTATTGCCAATCAAATAGTAAACCGAGATGAATTTACCGTAGGCACAAGGCCTGAGGACCCTTATAACAATTTAAACACCAATGATAGTTTTTGGCCTGCAAGCAACCGCATCACGGAAACTGGTGGGCGATATAACTACAATGATTATAAGGATATGCATTACATTGACGTGGATTCGGATCCGACCACGTTCAGTTCAACCGTGATTATGCAATAGGGTTTTCTTATTTAAGATACGTATCTAAAAATGTTATCTTTGAATACAATAGTACATTCACCCAAATGGTCAATCTCCCAATAGAATATTCA
>UOEL01000143.1_pt1 | contig 57249 bp, 51 predicted proteins | sample 1989351 | NCBI WGS metagenome assembly UOEL01 (sample SAMEA4712195, study PRJEB27164) | hydrothermal vent metagenome | biome: marine basaltic hydrothermal vent biome; feature: marine hydrothermal vent; material: mineral | place: Pacific Ocean | collected 2011-06-14/2011-07-23 | depth 1719 m
GCCTAGACCATAGTGTGCTGGATTCCATGCCCATAATCACCTGTTCGGGCAAACGCCAAGGAAAAGTGGCCAAGGAAATTACCAGCAAAGGATATTGCCCCACTAAAAGTATGTATTACCATGGAATGAAACTGCATGCCCTGGGGTATCGCCATATCGGAAAATTGCCACATCCCGAACAGATCTTGCTCACACCTGCCTCGGTAAACGACCTGTCCCTTTATAAAGAGGCGTGGTCGGAAATCAAGGGCCGTACCTTTTTTGGCGATAAGATCTACATGAACGAGGATTTTTTCAAGGATATGCGCCAAAAATACAATTCCGAAATGCTTGACCCCCGTAAAAGCGGTAAAGGGAATGCCCGAGGCCCTGAAGAAATTCGACAGGGCGGCGAACGACCTGTATTCAAGGGCAGTGTCCAAAATAAGACAGCCCATAGAGGCATTGTTCAACTGGCTGATCGAAAAGGCCGATATTCAAAAAGCAAGCAAGGTTCGGTCGACCAAAGGTCTAACGCTACATGTATACGGAAGGTTGGCCGCCGCTTTTATAACACTGATTTTCAACCCTTGATTCGCATATCATATTACCAAATAGTTGATGACCTTGTTGTGATTATTACAATAGTTTGTCGTCAAGATTTAGAAGGCAAACTTTAAAAGTTCAAGCAAACAATCGTTTTTTTAGGCTTATAAATCTAGAATTTCACCCAGTTCTCCCACACATTTATTTACTTTTTACCATTTTCTGAGAAAAAATGTACATCTTTGTGCCATCATGAAGTTATAAGAATTATGTTGTTTATAGATGTCATAGGGTTCTTGCCCAATAAGTAACCGACCAACCTTGGTGGGTTCATCGACATTTTAAATCATCTTCTTTTCACATAATTCTTTATATAATGGCACATCACAATAAACTCACGTTTAAAAAATTATACACATATTTTATCAGGGCGGTAAGCGGTAAAGAAACCGAGTTTACCACAGGCAGCATTCGCAAGGCCATTTTTATGCTCTCCATTCCCATGATCTTGGAAATGCTGATGGAATCTATCTTCGCCCTCGTCGATATCGCATACGTATCGCAAGTAAGCGTAAATGCCGTAGCGACCATTGGCCTGACCGAATCGGTAATCACTTTGATCTATGCGGTCGCCATCGGTTTGAGTATGGCCGCAACGGCCGTAGTCGCCCGTAGAATTGGAGAGAAAGATGTTCAGGGCGCTAAAGAAGCCGCCGTGCAGGCGATAGCATTGGGTATGGTGGTTTCTTTACTGGTAGGGATATTGGGTTTTCTCTTTGCAAAGGAAATCTTGGCCCTTATGGGAGCCGAACCTGAACTCATTGCTGAAGGCTACGGGTATACCAAGCTCATGATCGGCGGTAATATTACCATTCTCTTATTGTTTCTTATCAATGCGATATTCAGGGGTGCGGGCAATGCATCTATTGCGATGTGGACCTTGGTGCTCTCAAACGGACTCAACATTATATTAGATCCCATATTCATTTTCGGATGGGGGCCTATTCATGAATACGGCGTCACAGGTGCTGCGATCGCCACGAATATCGGTAGAGGAACCGCAGTACTCTTTCAATTATGTATTCTTTTCTTTGGATGGAGTACGATCCAGATAAAATTCAAGGATATGGTCTTTCGCTTAAAAGTAATGCTGGATCTTGTAAAGATTTCCATGGGCGGAATTGCACAATTTCTCATAGGCACCTCTAGTTGGGTGTTCTTAATGCGAATGATGTCAGAATTCGGTAGTGAAGTCCTAGCCGGTTATACTATAGCAATCCGGGTTATGCTCTTTACGTTAATGCCTTCCTGGGGAATGAGCAACGCCGCTGCAACACTTGTCGGACAGAATTTGGGGGCCAAAAAACCAGAACGTGCCGAAACATCTGTTTGGAAAACAGGAAAGTACAATGCCTATTTTATGGGCGTGGTATCCATAATCTATTTATTGTTCGCCCATGATATTGTAGGGTGGTTCAACGATAACCCCGTAGTTATAGAAAATGGCGGACTCTGTCTACAGATTATTGCTGCCGGATATATCTTTTATGCCTATGGTATGGTGGTTACCCAAGCCTTTAATGGAGCTGGAGATACCAAAACACCGACCAAGATCAATTTAGTTGTGTTTTGGCTGTTTCAACTTCCATTTGCATATTTGGCGGCCATAACGTTCAAGCTTGGGGCAATGGGCGTTTTTATGGCCATAACTGTGGCCGAGGTACTTTTGGCCGTTATTTCGATAGTTTGGTTTAAAAAAGGAAATTGGAAAAAAGTACAAATTTAGATGTGGGCTTGATCGCTCATATCTCAAGGGTTTTTTTTAACTTTGCTTTTAAAATATAAATCGATGAATCAGAAGAAAAAAGGCCTTAATACTATTTGCACCCATGTGGGAGAGTTGGAGGATGAGCAGTTCAAGGGAGCGGTTTCACCTTTGTATATGAGTACTTCATACGCATATGAGGATGTGGATGTAAAACGGTATCCAAGATATTTCAACACGCCCAACCAGATAGGCCTGTCAAAAAAAATCGCAGCTTTAGAGCATGCTGAAGCGGCCATGATTTTCGGTAGCGGTATGGCGGCGATCAGCACGGCCTTAATGGCTTTCTTACAGGCAGGTGACCATGTTGTTCTTCAGAAGACCCTATATGGTGGAACATATAACTTGGTGAGCGAGCAATTTGAGAAATTCGGTATTTCCTATTCCTTTACCGATGGGTTACAACCAGCTGATTTTGAAGCTAAAATCAAAGAGAGCACCAAAGTTGTTTTTATAGAAACTCCTTCCAATCCGCTGTTGACGATTACGGATTTGGATGCCATAGGTAAAATCGCAAAGCGGCACGGTATTGTTTCAATGATAGACAATACCTTCGCTAGTCCTGTAAATCAAAACCCTTTTGATTTTGGTATAGACGTCATTATTCATAGTGCTACTAAATATATGGGCGGTCATTCAGATATTTGTGCTGGTGCCGTAGCATCGACCCAAGAAAACATGGAGCGCATTTTTAATTTGGCCAAGAACTTTGGCGGAAGCCTAAGCGATTACACGGTTTGGTTATTGGAAAGAAGTATCAAGACCATGGGAATTCGTGTAAAAGCGCAAAATGAAAATGCCCAAAAAATGGCAGAATACCTCTATCAACACGAAGATATTGCCTCGGTATATTACCCGGGTCTGCCGTCGCACTCTGACCATGAATTGGCAAAATCGCAAATGAGTGGTTTTGGGGGTATGCTGTCTTTTGAACTAAACGATGTTTTGAATGTATCTCAATTTCTAAAAGCACTGAACATGATAAAGCCATCAATGAGTTTGGCGGGCGTAGAAAGTACAATGCTCACACCTGCCCAGACTTCACACGTATTGCTTGGTCCTGAAGAACGTCAGCGGCAAGGCATCAAAGACGGACTCATCCGTTTTTCGGTAGGAATTGAAGAAACAGAGGATTTAATCACCGATATCGAACAAGCTTTGAAAAGTGTAAGGTCGAATCAGGTAGTGTCGACACATTGATCTGGTTCTTGACAATCTTTGTTTTGTATCCCTTAAAAATAGAACTAACCGAATTGCCACTTTACCTTGGCATAAGTTTTAATCAGTACCAAATAGAACAAGAATGAAATTAGACATTTTGGTTTTTGGGGCACACCCTGACGATGCTGAATTAGGAGCAGGGGCGACCATAGCAAAAGAAGTAGCCAACGGCAAAAAGGTGGGTGTGGTAGATTTGACCCGAGGAGAGCTGGGTACCCGTGGCTCTGCCGAAATTCGTGATAAAGAAGCCGCTGATGCCGCCGATATTTTAGGAATCGTCGTTCGCGAAAATTTGGAATTCGCCGATGGATTCTTTCAAAATGACAAAGAGCACCAACTTGCCGTGATTAGAATGCTGCGAAAGTATCGCCCTGAAATAGTTTTGTGCAATGCAATTGATGATAGGCACATTGACCACGAAAAAGGAAGTAGTTTAGTGAGTGATGCCTGCTTTTTGAGTGGTTTGATAAAGATAGATACTAAAATGGAAGGAGATGACCAATGGCAAGAACCGTGGCGGCCAAAACTAGTGTATCACTACATTCAATGGAAAAGCACAAAACCTGATTTCGTAGTTGATATTTCAGGATATATCGATAAAAAAGTCCAAGCGATTTTAGCCTATAGTTCACAGTTCTACGATCCAGATAGCAAAGAACCCCAAACACCCATTAGCAGTAAGAACTTCACTGACAGTGTAAACTATAGGGCAAGGGATTTGGGAAGGATTATCGGCGTTGAACATGCCGAAGGTTTTACCGTTGAACGTTTTGTTGCCGTGAACAACCTCGAAGATTTGATTTAGCCTGTTTTTTCATATTCCGTCTTCGCTTTTAGTACGGTAAAATAAAAACATGTGCCTTTTCTAAGAACACTTTCCACCCAAATTGTACCATTGTTTTTTTCTACCATTTCTTTGCATAGTGAAAGGCCAAGGCCTGTGCCTTTTTCGTTATCGGTGCCATAGGTAGTGATATTGGCATTTTTTGCGAATAGCTTATTCTGTGTTTCTTGATCGATACCGACTCCTGTATCACGTATGCAAATTTCCCAAAAAGCGTTCTTTTCTTGGGCAACAATAGTTACCATTCCGTTCTTTGGGGTAAACTTAAGGGCATTGCTCATCAAGTTTCTGATAACGATATCAATTTGGTCGGTGTCTGACCATGCCAATGTATTCTTTGAGAGTTGACTGATCATTTTTATTGACTTGGCATCTGCAATTTCAGACAAGAGATTGATATTGTCGGTTACCAAACTTTCTAATGAAACTATAGAGGGCTTTGTGACAGAACCGTTCATTTGAGTTTGGCCCCAAGAGAGCAGGTTATTCAGGGTGAATGAAATATGGTCGATATCCTTACGTAATTTTGGAACGAATTCCATGAATTCTTTTTGATTTATCTCATCATTTTTGAGAAGTTGCAAGAGGCCTTGAAATGCACCGATCGGCCCTCTAAGATCGTGGCCTATTATTGAAAATAGTTTGTCTTTTGTTTCATTGGTCTCGCGTAGTTCTCCTTCGCTCTTTTCAAGGTCTATTTTTTTCGAATTCAATTTTTTGTTCAGACTTTTTTGAGTTTTCTCACTTCTTCGTACCAATAGGGTGATAGTCAATAGAACGAGTAATATCGCTAAAGTTGCATATACATAATTCTTTTGTTTGGCCAAAGCCTTTTCATTTTGAAGTATCAGATCTTCTTTTTGCTGTTCATGGTTCAAGTCGATTTTTAACATAACAAGACTTTTTTCACTTCCATTTCGAGCAATCGTATCAGATAGTTTTTGAAAAAGTTCATGATAAACTAGAGCGGTTATATAGTCTTTTCTTTTCTTGTTTATTTTATACAGTACTTCCGCACTTTTTTTAATGCCCTCGTTTTCATTTAACCGCGTTGAAATATTCATAGCCCTAAGTGCATATGTTTCTGAGATACTATCCTTTTTAAGCCCTATGTGCGCTTCTGCGATTCCGTTTAATAAATCTATTTCACCCCTTTCGTCCTCTATATTTTTGTCATGTAACATTCTGCCTTGATCGTACCAATATAGGGCCCACTTGAATTTGTTTTGTTTTAAGTAGGTTTTTCCCTTTACCTCAAATGCAAATGCAAGCCAATCCATCAGTTTGTGTTTTTCGAAAATGGCAATACTCTGGTTCACGTTGTACATGGCATGTTCTAAGTTGCCCATATCGGCATGAATTGAAGCGATATTACTCAGTGTGTATGCCGTACAAACCTCGTTTCCTATTTTTCCGTTCATCTTTTTGACTTTTTTTAAATAGACCAAAGCTTGGGCATAGTCTTTCTGGTCTCCGTAAAGAAGGGCAATGTTTTCGGTCAAAATTGCTAACATCTCTATATTATCAACCTCCTCTGCAAGTTCGATTCCCTTAAGGTATCCTTCCAGGGCTTTGGCATAGTTACCCTGATAACTGTACTGATCGGCTATTTTATTTTGCGCATGCAGAATCAGTTCGACAACACCCGATTCATTGGCAATTGATAAAGCGGTTTGATAATTATAAAGCCCTTTTTTGCCAATTCCTTTGTCTGAATAATAGTCGCCGATATTAAAAAGCGCTTCGATTTCCCCTTTTTTATACTTTGCCGATTTACTGTGGGTGAGTGCTTGTTCTGAAATTACAAGAAGACTATCCCTCTTGTAAAAGCGAAGATTTACACCTAGTTCGTTCAACATATTTATATATACAGTATCCTTCGTACTGAAGCTTTTTTGAGATTTTAGTATTTTAAGACTTGTTTTTAGACTGTCTCGTAGATTTTGCTGTGTGTAGGTATGGTTTGCGAATAGGAATACCAGTACAAAAAGTAGGCTGTACTTTTTATAATGACAAAAGAAAATCGAACAGGTGGTTTTTACCAGTGGCATTTGTATTGGCAATTAAACACTAAAAATAAGACCACATATAGAGTCACTTCTAATTTATGTTGTGAAATGGCCAATTTTGTGTGTTTTAACCTTGGTTACATGTATTTCATCGATGTTTCTGAAAGACCATGGTTTTTTTGCTGCATTTTATGAATACCTCAATAGGTGGTGGTCAAGCTATTTTGTTGTGAAAAAAACAGTTATTTATTTTGAAAGAACAGTTTAAAAAAATTACATTTGCCATCGCTTACAAATGGTGGTTGTAGCTCAGCTGGTTAGAGCATCGGTTTGTGGTACCGAGGGTCGCCGGTTCGAACCCGGTCTTCCACCCTTTAAGTTGATTAAAGTCCTGTCTTTATTGATGGGGCTTTTGTTGTTTTTAGAACAAAGAAGTAGGGTGGGAAGTTTATGCCGAGCGTAGTCGAGGTAAACCCGGTCTTCCACCCTTTAAGTTGATTAAAGTCCTGTCTTTATTGATGGGGCTTTTGTTGTTTTTAGAACAAAGAAGTAGGGTGGGAAGTTTATGCCGAGCGTAGTCGAGGTAAACCCGGTCTTCCACCCACTTTGTTCTACACCGTTTTTCTTATTAATATATCTTTTGTTATTATGAGCTTTTGATTCAGTTTCTTCTTATAAATTATTGTAAAAACTATTGCTGATATAATCGTTAATCCTCTAAACACATTCGGGAGTATTCCTCCCAGCGCGGTTTCGTCCATTTCAAATAAGTGCCAAGCCAAATTCATTAATGAATGTAAAAAGATAGGCATCCACAAATTATAATTCCATTCTACGTAAAGCCACGCAAACAGTATTGCCCCCATAAATGTGACTAAAAATATACCAATCAATTCAAAAGTGTCTTGGCTTTGATACAAGTGTCCTGTCGCAAAAATTATAGCCCCTAGAATAATTGAAGAAATAAACCCGAATTTTGTGTACTTATAAAGTTGTCCAAATAAAAAACCTCTAAAAAATAATTCTTCCACAAAACCAACAACAATTGTCCCAGCTATTAAATTGGGAATTGAAATCGATTGACTGAATTCAAAAAAAGCCAATCCTCCTAAAAACAGCGGCAGAGAGAACAACAATGCAAATGCAAATGGTTTTATTGGATTATGCCATAGTCCTAAATTATTTAAGATATTTAGTTTCGGATTTATAAGATATGTTCCAATATAGATGGGAATTCCGATAATAAAATAGGTCAGAATATAACTTGACAATCCATTCTGGGTAATTCTATCTATTGTTTCCTTAATTGGCGAAAAATATTGTTTGAATATCAGGTATATTGTAAAACAAACTATGGTGAATATTACTGCTTTATATTTTTGTTTCAAATTCACGAACTGTTTTTTTGAGCGTTTGATTTTGCCTGCCGACTACTTGGCCTTATCAACAACTATTCGTTCATCACGGTTTGCAATTTCCCATGCGGTGTGAAAAATCAATCTTGACCTATTCTGAAGTAGGTCATAGTTTATTTTATCAGGTGTGTCACTAGGTCTGTGATAGTCAGCATGTGTTCCGTTGAAATAAAATATAATGGGGATATTGTTCTTGGCGAAATTGTAATGATCACTTCTATAGTAAAAACGATTGGGGTCGTTATCATCGTTGTAGGTGTAATCCAATTCGATGTTCATATACTTCAGGTTCACTATTTCTGACAGTTGGTGCAGATCGGCACTCAATTTATCAGATCCTATTAAATAAATATAATTTCTAGCACCCTCACGTTTGGGGTCGATACGCCCGATCATGTCGATATTCAGATTGGCGACTGTTTCTTCTAACGGAAAAATAGGATCTACATCAGTATAATACTGCGACCCCAAGAGTCCTTTTTCCTCACCGGTAACATGTAAAAAAACAATAGATCTTTTCGGCCCCATACCAGCATCTGCCGCTTTCTTGAAAGCTTCGGCTATTTCTAAAAGAGCTACCGTACCCGAACCATCATCGTCGGCACCATTATTGATTTCACCATCGGCAGTAATACCTATATGGTCAAGGTGCGAAGAGATTACCACATACTCATCAGGTTTTTCAGAACCCTTTAAAACGGCGACTACATTTTCTGAATTCACCTCTTCGCTGCTATCGATAATTTTGAAGTCAATGGCAGCAGCAAGTTTTTGTGGTAGATGGCTCTCTTCTATATTGGGCAAGATGCCCTTTGCGAAATCAGCATCAATAAAAAGAGTGGTCAACGCATCATTCTCTTTTTTCTTAAGTCCCATTTTGTCTCCACCTCTTTTTTTCTTAGTGTCAAATTGGTTTTTAAAACGAGCAAAATTATTTTGGTCATAGTACAATAAGGCCTTGGCTCCTTTTTCTGATGCGAGATCTATTCGCTTCTGCAGAGATTCGTACATTTTACTCCAAAATGATTTCTTACTTGATCCCGAAAAATCATACGTGCCATCTTCGTTGATCGGTTCACCCAGTTTAACCAAGACGATCTTGTCTCTAACATCCAACCCTTTGTAATCTGAATAATTGCCATACTCGATACCGTAACCCACATAAACAATAGTATCGTAGACCCCTGTTAATGCCGAGAACGTGAGTACATGTTCTCCCATGGTAAATTCGGTATCGTTCAAATTTATGCTTCCAGTGGGTAGTCCGCTTATCTCTAAGGGAACGTTTTGCAAGTAATCGCCATCATTTTTTGCGGCAGGTATACCAAGTTTTCTATACTGTTCTTTGATATAGGCCGCTGCTTTTTTTTGCCCTGGCTTGCCTGTTTCCCTTCCTTCGTATTCATCAGAAGCATAGGTGTACAAATGATCTTTCAATTCAGCTTCTGTGATTGTTTTCGCAAAAGTCGCCGAATTATCCATTGATTTCGGGGCCTGAACTGGCTCTGAAACGGTTTTTTGCGAAGAATTGCACGCCATTGCCAAACTGAGGAGGCCTATGGCGAAAAATAAATGTTTTGTCATTAAGAGCTAAATTGGTTTCTGTATTGGACAAAAATACTTAAAACTAAATTAACTGACGATTCCATAGTACTTTAGCAGTAGGTATAAAACGAAGTGTTTTAGATATTATACACCCTTTAATCCACTATTTTTAGAGGAAAAACATAATTTTCCTCCTAAAAACAAGGCCACGAGACTTCGGAGGAGGGAGGTGTTTTTTTGTATTTTTACGTTTAATAGTACTATAGCGTACAATCAAAAAAATACTTATCAGTAGCCAAAAATCATTACCATCATGAAATCTTGTTCTGTCTTTGGTTAGTTATCATCAAGAACAAAAAAATAGAATTTCCTAAACCACTTGCCAGTAGGGTAGTGGCTCAATATAATCTGCTATATTCCAAAATGCTTCCCTTTATTGGTTCTTTAAAAATGATGCCTAGGACTATTACTGATGGAAAATTTAAAAGAGTGAATATTTATGATTGGACGATGAAAATAAAGGAGTGCAATATCGATATATGGCCAAGGCAGGCACGAATGAAGGGTTCTTGCTCAAACATTTAGTAGGCAGTGTACCCCATGGTTTTGAGGTAGATGTACCCTTGAATTATGCAGATTACTATTTTTTGGAGGCGTTGCTGAGAAATGAAAATCCGATCGAATAAATTTCAAATGGAAAAAAATGTTATTATTATTGGAGGTGGAATTATGGGATTGTGTTCTGCTTATTTTTTGCAAAAGGAAGGTCATAAGGTTACCATCATTGACAAATCGAATATTTCGAACGGAGCTTCTTTTGTAAACGCTGGCTTTATTACCCCAAGCCATATCATTCCATTGGCATCGCCAGGTAAGATAGCTATGGGTATTCGAATGATGTTCAACTCCGCTAGTCCCTTTTACATGAAACCCCGTTGGGATGCCGATTTTATTAAATGGGCATGGTATTTTCATAGATCATCAACATTAAAAAAGGTAGAAAAGGCCATTCCTGTGATAAAGGATATCAATATACTGAGTAGGGAGTTGTATGCGGATATCAAATCATCGGGCGATTTGGGTGATTTTCATCTTGAACGAAGAGGCTTGCTGATGCTCTACCAAACGCAGGCAGCTTTTGAACATGAAATGGAGGTTGCCCGTAAAGCAAGTTTTTTTGGTCTCGAGGTCAGAGAACTTAACAAAGAACAATTAGGAAGTATTGAGCCCAATGTCAATATCAATGCAGAAGGAGCCATTCACTACGAATGTGATGGTCATATGACACCAACCGAATTCATGCCTAAAATGGTACGCTACCTAGAAGAAGTTGGTGTTGAATTCAAGACAAATGAAGAGGTTTCTGATGTGTATGTTGCCCATGGTAAAATCACTGAAATAAAAACTTCGAAAGGCATCTACATCGCTGATGAAGCTGTTTTGGCGGCTGGTTCATGGAGTAGTGGTCTGTCAAAAAAAATTAAAATTAAAATTCCGTTGCAAGCAGGAAAAGGATACCGTATCAATGTAAAAAGATCTACAGGTATATCGCTGCCAGCGATCTTGATGGAAGCCAATATGGCCGTAACCCCAATGCAGGGCTTTACGCGTTTGGCTGGTACGATGGAGTTTTCGGGCATTAATGATAGTGTACGGCCCGAGAGAGTTCGGGCGATTGCGAAGGGCGCAAAAAGGTTTTATCCTGAACTTGAAATCAACAATGAAGAATTGGCCGATGCGAAAACCGGTTTGCGGCCTGTTTCGCCCGATGGTTTACCATACATAGGTAGGTCTGCCCATTATGATAATCTCACTTTTGCAACGGGTCATGCCATGATGGGGTGGAGCTTAGGCCCGGCCACGGGAAAACTGGTTTCCGAAATCATTGACAAAAAGAAAACCTCAATGAACATTTCAGCTTTTCACCCAGATAGGAGATTTTAGATTTTTGAAATCATGGTTTTTCAATACTATTGAAACATTGAACAAGTTTTTCAAAATCAGCTTTGTTGTTGTACACATGAGGAGAAACACGAATCGCATTACCGCGAAAAGAAACGAATATATTTTGTTTTGAAAATTCTGCTTTTAGTTTTTCTAAATTGATATGTTTTGGCAGGTAAATACCAAATAGATGTTGTGCCCTATACCTGTCACCTTCAATAAAACAACCTAAAGCTCTAAGTTCATCCACAGCGTCTTTAGAAATATGCTTACAATATTCCTGTATTTTTTCAGTTCGCCATTCGTTGAGCTGTTCAATGGCATTTATCAGCATGGGCGTTAGGGTGAAGTTGCTCATTTCACCAACATTGTACCTTCCTGCCTTAGGCTGGTACTCGTTTTGATAGTGTACCAATTTGCTAAAATCTTCACTGTTTTTTCTATTGATCCAGCCTTCTTCAATGGGGTTTCCATCTTTAAAATAGTCTGAATAATAGGCCAGGCCTATCGAATAGGGGCCAAGCAACCATTTATAACCTCCGCAGATCAAAGCATCGGGTTGTATTTCTTTTATAGAAAACGGATAGGCTCCTACGCTTTGCGTACCATCGATAATCAATAACGCCCCATATAACCTTGTTTTTTCTCGAATGTTTTTCAAATCAAACAACGTACCGTCGGTCCAATGAACGTGAGGCATGGCCACTAGGGCCGTTTTGTCAGAAATAGCGTCTAAAATCAACTTGTTCCAACGTTCTCCACGCTTATCAAAACCTTCGGGAGCGGCAATTACATGTATACTGGCCATGTTTTGGTCAGCTAATTTCCGCCAAGAATAGATGTTGCTCGGAAACTGTTCGCTCACCACCAAAATCTCATCACCAGCCTTTAATTGTATATTGTTGGCCACAGTTGCAATGCCATACGAGACAGCAGGGATTATAGCAATGTTTTGAGAATCATCGACCTCGACTAGCTTTGAAAACTCTTCTTTTAGCTTATGGGTGTTCTCAAAAAAATCATCACCTGTTATTTCAAAGGGGAGGCATTTTTTTGACACCGACCTATGTCCGATTTCTTCAACACTTTTTAAAGAGGGAGACATATACGCACCGTTTAGGTACGAGATGTTACCGGGTATTCTGAACTTTTCTTTTTGGTTTGAGAGCATTTTTCAATCAATTGAATTAAATAGCGATTTTATAGTGATGTCTTAGGAAGTTGATAGAAAGTCTACGAAACTGTTTGTCGTTTTTCTTTAGAGCGCAAACGATCTCTTTTGATTTTGATTTTTTCAAGTATCCAATCAGGATAATCGTCATCGTTTTCTGCATCGTATATTCTCAAGTGTTGCGACTCTTCGGGTTCTTTAAGCTCTTCGGGCGGGCATCCTAAAATCATTGCTGCGGTATCAACACCTGAATGGCCGGCTCCTGCTACACCATGTGAAAGTATGCTGGCCCCGCACAAATATAGGTTTCTAATTTCACTTTTGCCCTTAAAAGCAAAGGGCCCGATGTGTTTTATGCTTTTTTCGGTGCCATACACATTGCCCTCGGTGGTATTGATATAATATTCATTGGTGACGGGTGTGCCTAGTTCTTGGTGAACGATATGCTTTCTTATGCCCGGTACGACTTTTTCAAGGCCATTGAGCATCTTCTGGGTCAAACGTTCTTTAAAATCCAAATAGGCTTGCGATCGTTGTTCTTTCTCATTTTTGAATTTTTCAAAGGCCTCATAGTTGATAAGTGTAATTGCTTCGATCGTATGGTGCTTTCCATCAAAACTAGGAGGGTCTTTTAATGTAGTACAACTAACGAACATGCCTTCAAAGGCATCACCTTGGTCAATATCCGCCTTCATGATACTGTCGTAAAAATCGTCAGTATCTATGTTGGGCATCACCCAAATATTGCCAGAATCCAATCCTGCTTTTCGCACATCCATATCCACGGTTAAAAACAACATTAACGAAGTGCAGGAGTATTTTGTTTTTTTGAGTTTCTTCCTTAGTTTTTTGCTCAAGTTTTCTTTTCCGACCAAGTTGTTGTAGGTTATACCAACATCGGCGTTCGATATAATTTGATTGGCGAAGAACTTCTCTCCACTTTCCAGTTCTACTCCAATGGCGGTTTTTCGTTTTTTTCCATCCAAAAGAATTCGCTTTACTTTTTTTTTCGTAGAAACTTTTCCATTGTATCTTTTAATAACATTGGTCATGGCTTTTATCAAAGCGCCACCACCGCCCATAGGGTAATAACTACCGTTGAAATAATGGCTCATCAAAGCGGAGTGCAATATAAAAGGCACATTATTGGGCTGTACCCCATGATCGCCACATTGTATGTTCAAGATACTTTTTAAGAGAGGGTCTTTGATATGCCAATTGATGACCCTACGTAGACTGAAAAGACCATATTTGCCCATATGTCGTGTACGGAAGGGGATGGTGAGCTTACGCAAAAACCCTTTTATATGAGGTATGGAATAGAATTCTGAACTTACCGTTTTGACCAAGTTCAGATATTTTGAAATACCTTTTTTCTCTTCGGGAAACCGTTCTGACAAGCGTGTGGTCAATTCATCTAAATTTGAGGGATAATCAAATCGTTCCTTGCCGATAAGAACATGCTCGTATGCCTTTGGGTTCATTCTAAAAAACACAAGCTCATTTGCTATGCCCAAGCCTCTATACAGATCATTTGTAGACTCGCCTTCACCCGCAAGACCCACATAGTGCACACCAGGAGTAAAACGATGGCCGTTTAGGTAAAAGCTGTGGCACCACCCACCGGGCACATCGTGCTGCTCTAAAACCAATACTTTGTGCCCGGCACGAGAAAGACATATGGCCGAGGCCAAGCCACCGGCACCTGAACCTATGATTATGGTATCCCATCTTTCATTCGAATCGGCCATTGAAATCGATTTATTCCCTTGAGGTTCTTCTTTCGCCATTCAGTGGTGTTTTTCTATTTCGAAGATAGCGATAAACCAACGGGTTTTGTTATTTGAAACTTCATTGGGGTCACTTTTTCAAAGCTTCGGTAATTGCTGATTCTACCAAGGGCTCCATAACGGTGTAACCTTCTAAGGTTGGGTGTACTCCATCTGCTGCATACTTTTTGGGGAGTCCGTTTCGGTCATCTACCATGGCCGAAAAATAATCTAGATAAATATGTCCGTTCTCCTCGGCATAGGTCTTTAACATGGTATTGAGCTCGATAATTTTTTCAGCGGGTCGCAAATCGGGTTTCCAAGAGTAATTATATGCCGGCAGTACAGATGAAATAATAACTTTGATGTGATTTATTTGGGCCAATTCAACCATCGATTTGAAATTATCGACGATCATTTCAAGGGTAGAAGGGCCCGTATTGCCAGCTATATCGTTCGTGCCTGCCAATATAATCACAACTTTAGGCTGTAGGTCGATAACATCTTGTCGAAAGCGCAGCAACATCTGCGGCGTGGTCTGACCACTGATCCCACGATTTACCCATGGTTTGCCCTCAAAAAAATCTGGGCGTGAATTAATCCAGCCTATGGTGATGGAGTTGCCCATAAAAACTACCCTGTTTTCATCTATAGCGTGTGTAGCAATCGCAGCGTTAGCTTCTTGAAATTCTTTTAGGTTTGCCCAGTCTTGGGCTTGAACGGAACCAAAGATCCCTAAGGCTGATAAAAATGGAAGCATATAGCGTTTTAATTTTTTCATAGGTTGTTTGTTTACGTGATTGCTAAAAGTATCCAATTATTTCCTTTAATCAATACGTTGCACTTTTTCCTATTTAGCGGTGATGCAATTTCAACTACGCCCAATCTGCTCTTCGTTGCGATTTGTTGGCTGAGCGTAGCCGAAGTCAATATTTTGCACTCTTACCATTTGTCATGGTTCGTTTGATGAATATGCGAATATCGTTGTTGGCATTCTGAAGGTCTTCACGGCGCAGGTACATCATATGACCACTGCGATAGCCCTTGAACTCAAAACGATCTTTCATACGACCGCTGGGGTCTACCTGCCACATGGTGTATTTGGCATTGAAATAAGTGGTGGCGCCATCATAGTAGCCTGATTGTACCAAAACATTCAAACAGGGATTTTGGGCCATGGCCTGACGAAGATTTTCACGGGTTTCATCATCACTATTGTCCCAAGGGTGTACGGGCCCGAACATATTGTATTTTACATCGGTCTTGAATTTGAGCTCTTCTTGTAAATAGTAATTGATGGCCAGGGTAAAACTGTGTAGCCATGAGGTGATTTCAGGGTTATAATCGGTCTTCGCACCTGACAGCTGTCTATCGATTTCTAAATAGCGAGAATCTAACCGGCCAATGGTATGACCTCCTTTTTCCTTTAGAAGATTCTTCCAAAAATATTGCGTCGGTACGACGAGATTCTGATCTAAGATCTCTTTTTTTGTGAGTCCTGAATAATAGGCCATTTTTTCGGCTACTTCGTTTTTTTCGTTTTGCTCGATAAATCCACCTTTGGCGAGAGCCGGTATTAATGTGTTTACGGTATATGCTTCCGATTCGGGAAGAATATACAACAGGTCTTTGTTTTGTAATTCAGAAGGCAAGGCTTTATGGCGCCATGCGGCGGCGGTGAAGTAGGGGAGGTTGAGGCCGTTGGAAACAGGACCGCCCGTACGAAGTACTTTGTAATCGGCAGGGGAAACCATAATGACCCCGTTCAGGTACATCCATTGTTGATTTTGCAGGGCGAGCGAGAGACCCATTACACGGGTACCCCCATATGATTCTCCGATGATATATTTGGGGGATCGCCAACGGTTGTTTCTTGTCACAAAGGTATTGAGCCATTCGGCCAAATATTTGATATCGGCATTGATGCCAAAGAATTTTTTGCGGTCTACTCTTTTTTCACCATTTTCCTTAGCTTCTTCTTTTGTTGTTTCAGGAATGGTTCGACTATAACCGGTATTAGCGGGATTCACATAAACAATATCGGTCACACCTAACACCGAGTATGGATTCTGCTTCACCCCATAAGGTTGTATGGGATAACCCTCATCATCTATTTTCAAGGTTCTTGGTTCTGTATAGGCCAAGTGCATCCAAACAGAACCAGGGCCTCCGTTAAAGGAAATTAATAAGGGCCTCGCCGATCGGTCTTTAATATTGTTGCGTGTATAGTAGGTATAATGTAGCGATGCGATGGGTTTGCCTGTTTCATCCCAAACGGGTTGGGTACTTGTTTTTGCCGTATAGTTGATGGGCGTTTCGTTGATTGTGACACTATGCTGCGTTGTAATCACCGTATCAGTGGGTAACTTGCGTTGTTGTGCGATGGTCAATGAACAACTCAGAATCAAAACGAAGAATAGAATTTCATGCATATTCTTTTAGTTTATTGATCGAGTTTAAAAATAGAAAAAAAAGTTCAATTAACGCTGAGGTATTTTTTAAAATTTCTCAAAAACTCCCAAGCCAAATAAGGCGAAATCGTACTTTACAGGATCGGTGGCATCTAACCCTCTTAGGCTCATATCAAGTTCTGCAAGTGCCTTGGCATCGTTCTGTTTTCGTTTTAAGAGATTGAGTTTTCGTGCCACGTTTCCAGTATGTACGTCTAGGGGACATGATAATTGTGAAGGTTTTATTTTGTTCCATAGGCCAAAATCCACTCCAGTGGTATTGTCACGCACCATCCATCTTAAAAACATATTGATTCGCTTTGCAGCAGAACCTTTTAAAGGGTCGCTTATATGTTTTGTAGTTCGAACCGGATGCGGCAATTCAAAAAATACTTTCTTGAAACCCGATATGGCCGTTTGTATAGAATCAGGTGAACTATTTTGTGCAAACGTATTTTCAAGACCCCCGTGTACCGAATAAATGTTCTTTAAACTACTGATGAAATATGTTAGGTCAGTAGCGTTAAAGGTTCTATGAACAAAACCTGTCAATCTTTCTAGGTCGTTCTTTTGGTGGTTGATAATAAAATCGTAGGGCGAATTATCAAGTAGATCCATCATTCGATTTGCATTGGTGATAATGCTTTTACGGTTTCCCCAAGCAATTATAGCCGTTAAGAACGCACTGATTTCTATATCTTCTTTTTTAGTAAAGCGATGAGGGATTTGAATAGGATCACTTTCAATAAATTTGGGTTGGTTATACTGCGTCACCTTGGCATCTAAAAAATCTTTGAGCTCGGTTTTGGTCATTTTGCAGAAAATAGATGATTTTGCAAATCGGTCGCAGTTTGCGAATAGTATCGTTTTATAGCACTTACTTTTCGGATTAACACAAATCTATATTAACCACTGGTTTTTTTGTTCATCTTGGTTTTCGACTTTGGCCATGGCATACTCCTTGATAAGTTTTGGATTCCGAGGCTGGTTTTTGAGAGACTTCTCAATTTGTACGACTTTAGCGTTTGGCTTTTCGGTTAGATATTTCATTAAATGTTTGGCCCAAGCTTTTGATAAAAGAGGAGGAACAGCATTTCCGACCTGAACATAATAATTCCTCTTTGTTTTGGATATTAAATGAAAATTATCAGGGAACGATTGAAATCTTAAACCTTCTCTTATTGTAATCATTCTATCTTCATTATAGTGAATATTGCACCCAATATTTGGTCTATTAAAGTGTGTATTTAAAGTGTAATTAGGTTTTTCAGGGTCTAGTCTGCCATAAGTCGTAGTTCTTCCTCCAGTACTTTTAAAATACATTATTCGTTTAGTCGAAACTTCATCAGGAATGTCCATATAGTTTCCACCAGGTTTTACGTGTTTAATTATTTCTTTGTCTGTCGGACTTGAATATGGTATAATTTGTAAAGTTGTTTCATTAGAATTCTTACGCATTAACAATTGATACTCACAAATTGGTTCGTGTTTATATTTTATATTTCCATTTTCTGTCGGAAATTCTAAATCGGAAATTGCTTCAAATGACGAGATCCATTGTTTTTTATTTGGAACATTGTCAAAATGGGTTTGATTTGGTGCAGTAATATCAACACCTAATTTATTTCCAATGATAAAGACTCTTTTTCTCTTTTGAGGCACACCATAATCAGCTGCATTTAAAGTAAAAATATTAATGTGATAGCCAATATCCTCAAATGCTTTTTTCAGATTATCAATTACTTTTGAGCCATCTGAAGCTTTTGAAGACTTTATACCTGTTACATTTTCAAATAAGAATACTTTTGGTTGAATTTTGTTTACAACATCTAAATAAGAATAAACCAATGCAGACCTATCATCATTTGGGTCTCTTTTTCCTATTCCTGAAAAACCTTGGCAAGGAGGTCCTCCAATTATTATGTCTGCACTTGGAATACTATCTAAGTCGACTTTAGTAATATCTTCATTGATAATATAATTGCCGATGTTAAGTTTATAAGTTTCACAAGCGTCTTTTAAAATATCATTAGCCCAAATGATATCATATCCTGCTTGTTTAAACCCTAAGTCTAAACCACCACAGCCAGAAAATAATCCTATTACTTTTATCTTGTTATTTTTCATAATCTCCTGTCTTCCACTAAATCTGCTAAAAAGAGTTCGAAGAAATTAGTTAATTGAATGCTTGAACTAAATCCTAAATTATCTTTGTTAAAAATTATATTTGCTATTACTTCATCTAACTCTCTTCTTGGAGTCACTATTCCTTCATCTCCACTTATAATTACATTTTTTGAATTTAAAATGTCAAATTCTGAAACAACTGCATCAATTTCAGATTTAGAGAGTTGTTTTAAATCAGGTATCTTAAATTCATTTATGTGAAAGCCTTCTAGTTTTCTTAATCCTTCTTGGTTATTTGAATGTATTTCAAATTGAATTTGACCAAAGCAAGAATTTAAAAATGCCGTAACAAATTTTGTTTGATTAACTTCTGAAATTTGAGGGTCAGTGTTAGCATTTGTTAGTCCTGAAAAATAAAAAAAGTTTGTAGAGAGCATTACATCATTAGAAAACGGATTAAAATAGCAACTGTGTTTAGTTCGTTCGGCTCTCGGTATTAATATGTCAAACGCAACTTTACTTCTAAAAGAATTATTAACAATTCGTTTCCATTTATCAGAATTTAACTGGTTGTTTGTAGTAAACACAGAATTCAATGATGTGTCATTTTGACTAGTAGAAATTAGTCCATTTGCAGATGAGCCATCATAAGTATCAGGAAAATGAATAGCTTCTTCAATGTTTAAATCACTTGTAGTAAGTATAAGATTTCTTTGCCTTCGGCTATTTTTTATACCAAATCCCTTATTAGTATTATCTATTCCTGAAAAAGGTGTATTACTAAAATTTGGATAGATAATATTTGAACCACCAGTATTTCCAGCACCTCCTCTTTTAATCGTTGTAAAAAATGAGTTTAAAGGTTCTATAAAACTTAAGCTGGCTAATCTTTGAAATTTATCTTCAGGGTCATTAAAATACATCTTCCAATTATCAGAAGCGTTTATGTTTCTGTTGGTTACTTTTAAAGTATAATCAGAATTGATCGTTGTTGTGGTATTTGAAGAAAGAATAGATTTTATATCATCAGGACGAGATAATAAATCTGGATTAATTATTCTCAAAAATTTTATTTCGGTAGTAGGCTGTTTACTTAATACAGTTATTACAGTTGTAACCTTGAAATCTTCAAAATAATTTCTGGGATATAAAATAATTGAATCTACTTTGTCTAAAATAAATTGCTTTAAATGTTCTCCTTCTTCATTGTTTAAAAATTTTGCCATTAAAATTAAACCAGCTCTTCCTTGGTTTTTTAAATAGTGCCAAGTATAATTTACAAAGTAGAAATATAAATTTGGTTGAGAAGCAAGAGCCACAAAGTTCGTTTGCCCATTACTCGTTATAGCAGTGTTCATTAAAGTTTTATCTGCAGTGGTAATAGGTGAATCTAGATTATCATTTCTTAAAAATGGAGGATTCATTAATACAACATCAAAACCAGAACTATTTGGGTTCGTAAATGTGTTACCTGTTTGAATATTTGCATTAGTACTATTGTCAACTCCTGAAAGGTTTTTAGATACTAATCTAAAAGTTGCTAATTGAGCTAAAAAAGGGTCATATTCAATACCTGAAACTTGATTAAGTAGTAGATTATGACTTTTTGCAATTCCGTTGTTGGAAAGGTTAAGTATGTTTAAATAATCATAAGCTGCATCCAATAGAGCACCACCTCCAGAGCAAGGATCTATAACTAATGAATCTGTGTTTTCAATTGTTACAGTTGCAAGCAAAATGGACAATTCAGTGTCTGACATTATTTTGCCTTTCTTATGAAGTGTCTTTTTATCATAAACTTTAGAGGTTAAAAGGTTAAAAATATATTCAGGTAAAGGATTATCAGAAACCGCCTGTGAACCAAAGCTATTTAAGGCTTGAATTGTGTTCTTGAAATATTGTAAAATAGAGGAACTGAAATTTTCAGGAAAAATTCTGACAGTTGAATTTGGATGATTTGAAAATACCTGATTAAAATCGAGTTGTAATACTCTAGTATAATTATTTGATAGTTTGCTAGTAAAATTTTGTAGACTATCACTATCAGGTGGGAAAGCTCTAAAATAACTTTGATTTGGGTTGCTTGCCTGATTGTAATAATCTTTCAAGTAAGTAAATGCTAGAAGTCTAAAAAGTTCATATAATGAGAGTTCATCAGATAAATCTTTGCTATGGGATAAACTGCTACTAACACTTTGAAAATTTTGATAAAAAGAATCAATAATTGGCTCCCAATTATTATCCCAATCTGGTTGTGCTCTATTATAAATTATAGGTAATAGTTGCTCAAAAGTGGCTTGAAATTCAACACTAGTTTGCGTAGCATCACGAGTTTGAGCATTGAATCGAGTATGTGATTTAGGATTTCCTTTTAAAATGCAAGTTGATATTGGACCTTGTCTGTCTGCAAAAAGAATTAATTCTTCAATATTTGTTAAGCAAAAGTATTTCGGATAATTTGGCTCCCAGTAAGGTGAAAAATCAGAAACGTATGACCTAGATTGATTTTGAAATCTTTGAGAAGTTACATCTCTCGCAGTCTTCTTTACCTCAATTACAAAAATGTATCTGTTAGAAGATTTTAATTTAATTGCAAAGTCTGGAACAATAGTACTATTAGGGATTGAAGGATGATGCTCTAACTCTAACAAAGAGTCATAACCACAATTTATAATAGCGTTTTTTATTGCAGTCTCAACAACTGGATGGAAGCCCGTAACTTCATCAGAGTTATACCATAGGTTTATCATATTATTTGATGTATTCTTTTAATTCGTTTTTTAATTCTTCTATTCCAATTGAAGAATTATTGTATTCGTTATATTCATTTAATAAGATAAAATCGATTTGCTCGATTATTTCATTCTGTTGGTTATCATATCGATTCGCAATCATTAAAGATTTACCTAATTCTTCTAGTTCATTAATAGATTTGCTCGAAATGTTTTTAGTGTCAACGACTTTAACCTCTTTAAATTCATAAAGTTGTATTTTTCTTAACCCGTTTCCTTGACTTCTAGAGTTATTTAATATGTTTAATCTCGTCAATGAAGAGTTTAAAATTGCTAGGTAAGCTAATTCTGAATGTTCAATATTTACAGAATAAAAATTATCAGAGGATAGATGTTTATTTGGGTTATAAATAAAATCGATATTGTTCCTTAAGTAGTAGTTGAAAATAAAATTTCCAGAAGATTTTATTTTTATTGTATACCAATTTTTATTTAATGCTATATCTCGTTTGACAGCTTTATATTTATCTGAAGGAGTATTAAGAATCTTATTTTTTACAGAATCTAGGTATTCTTTGGTTACATCTGAAATAGAGCCATTTAATGCCAAAATAAAAGCATTTTCTTTAGTAACATTAAATGTTTTTATTCTAGAAACACTCTTAATGATAGGCTTAAGCTCTGGGTATTTTTTTTCGGAAAATATAAAGTGATTGTTTACAATCGCAGAGGTGCCACGCTGTATAGGTTTAGAAACAATAGAGTTTAGACTTTTGAATAGTTTTGATTTATAATTAACTACACTAGTATTGTTAAATGAATAAGTCAGTAATTCTTTTGGATTAAGATTATGTGGCTTATCCGTTAGTCCATTATATGTTTTTAAATCGTTTAAGTCGTTTAAAGAGTAATATGAAGTTGATTTTTTTTTGTTTTTAGATTTTACAAACTTGATTACGGTTGCTCCAACTTCTGCATTATCGAAAGCACTTTTCTTAAAATGATATATGCTTATTAAATGTCCTAATTTTAGAAATGATTCTTTTAAAAATATTCCGAAACTGCTATAAAGCCAACTGTCATAAATCACAGCTACCATGACTCCATTTTCATTCAGGTGTAAAATACTTTTAAGCAAAAAATAGATATACAAATTTGATTGAGATGGTACAGTTGAAAAACTTGATGAGAGGTCGTTTTTGATATTTGATTTTGAATTCACTCCATTTGCTAACAACTCTTGTCTAACATAAGGAGGGTTTTGAATTATTAAGTCAAATTTTTCTGTAGATTCTAAATCAAAAAAACTTCCTTGAATTAACGTCCTTTTGGAATCATTATAGAATTTTTGAATGTCATCATTAATTAGGTTTTTATCAATTTCAATTCCTTGTAAATAGGAATTTAAAATTTCTTTGGGTAATGCTTTAAAAAAGGTATTTGGACCTATACAAGGGTCAAGTATTTTAGATTTTGGATTAATATTCTCCTCTAATAAACTAATCATAAATTTAGCAAGAATAGGAGAGGTAAATACCTGTCCTAGATTTTCATCTTTTTTAGGTTCTTTAGGTGTAGATTCAAAATTCTTTAAAAAAAATAATTCTAATTGTTCCTCAAATGAGTGAACAAGTTCATCAACTTTATATGGTTCCGAAATTGTATTAATCATTATTTAGAGTTTTATACTTTAGTTGTTTTTCAGCAACCTTCAAAGCATTCAAGGCTTCTTTTTCATCTTTAACAAGATCATAAATTTTTGTTGCTATCCAAAGAGTTTCTAATTTATCAAATGAATAGTTAAAAGTTTTACTTATTGTTTTTAAGTGTTCTCTTTTAATTGCCTTTTGGTCGCTCTCAATTTTACTTAAATAACCATCTCCAATTTCAAGAATGGCTGCAAGCTGCCTTTGAAACATTCCAGAAGATTCGCGTAACTCTTTTATTTTTTGTCCGAGCGCCATATTACCAAATTTAGACTTGACTATTGTAGGTCAAATCTAAATATTATTTTTCAATTATCGTCAAGTACATGCGGAAGATTTTAGCCCTTTTGGTTTTTAGAGCATAGGCTTGGATATGAGCTAAAATGTGCGACTTACTTTTCAGCATGCGGCTATTATCAAGGATTTATTGCCGTTTCTGTTTGCTTTGATATTTCAGAACTGGTTATGCGCCCGTCTACCATGGTCAGTTTTCTGTCAGCAAGATCGGCCAATTGTTGATTGTGGGTGACAATGACAAAGGTCTGTCCGAATTTATCACGTAACTCAAAAAATAATTTATGAAGGGTATCGGCACTTTCAGAGTCGAGATTTCCACTGGGTTCGTCGGCAAAAATTATCGACGGGTTGTTGATAAGTGCCCTTGCTACGGCGACCCTTTGCTGTTCGCCCCCAGAAAGTTCATTGGGCTTGTGGTCATACCTGTGCGATAGGCCCAAAAATTCAAGTAATTCCCTTGCTTTTTTTTCTGCCTCGTTTCTGTTTGCTTTTTTTATGAATGCTGGTATGCAAACATTCTCCAAGGCAGTGAATTCAGGCAGTAGTTGGTGAAATTGGAAGATAAAACCAATGTGTTCGTTTCTAAATTTGGCCATATTCTTATCTGATAGTGCTGTAACTTCAATACCGTTGACGGCCAACATACTATCCTTTTTATTGGTCTGCACATCTAAGGTGCCCAAAATTTGTAAGAGTGTTGTTTTTCCTGCACCTGATGCACCAACGATCGAAACGATCTCTCCTTTTTTTATATGGAGGTCGACCCCTTTTAAAACCTGAAGGTCTCCATAGAACTTTTGAATATTGGTGGCTTTTATCATCAATGAAATTTTATGGGTTGAAATTAGACAATAGGGTGGACATGGCAAAATCAGGCCGTTTAATCGAAATAAGCTCATTAACCAGTATTTGAGAATTTTATCTAAAGGATTGATTATCTTGCTACGGATTTTTTAGATCAAAAAAACAAAACAAACTAATACGCTTTATATGTCTGCATATCAAAATCTAGATGAGTACGATAAAGAAATCACAAAAGAGATCAAAGGTCAATACGCGTCGATTATTGATGGTATTGGTGAGGATAGTAGTCGAGAGGGTTTGATAAAAACTCCTGAGCGTGCTGCCAAAGCAATGCTTTTTATGACCCAAGGCTACGAACAGGATGCGGTTGAGATTTTGAAGAGCGCTATGTTCAAAGAGTGTTATGACGATATGGTCGTTATCAAAGACATTGAGTTGTATTCGCTTTGTGAACACCACATGCTTCCATTTTACGGCAAGGCCCATATCGCCTATATACCTGATGGCCAAATTGTGGGTTTAAGTAAGATTCCACGTGTTGTAGATGTTTTTGCAAGACGCTTACAGGTACAAGAGCGCTTGACCCATGATATTTTAGAATGTATCAACAACACATTAAAACCCAAGGGGGTGGCCGTAGTTATAGAGGCATCGCATATGTGTATGATGATGCGTGGGGTTCAAAAACAGAATTCGGTTACGACGACTTCCGGTTTTCGGGGTCAGTTTGAGAAGATAGAGACCCGCAATGAGTTTTTAAAACTGATCAGTTCTAATTTGTCATAAATGGTTCAAGTATATTTTTATGGCATTCTTTTTGTTTTCTTTAAACAGAACTTTTAACTTTCAATATGTCAAAAACAAAGGATAGTAAATACAAAGACCTCTTTATGGGGCTATTATTCGATGCCATTGGCATGCTTTCTTTTGCAATACCGTTCATTGGTGAATTCTCTGATATTATTTGGGCACCCTTAGCTGCTTGGCTAATGATGCGCATGTACAAGGGCAAAATTGGCCAAGCGGCCGGTGCGGTCACTTTTATAGAAGAGCTCATACCGGGTATGGATGTTGTTCCGACCTTTACCATTATGTGGTTGTATACCCATGTTTTCAAGACTTCTAAGAAAGAAAAAACCATTGAGTTGGATTGTTCCTAAAATTTCAATGGTTTTACAACATTTAACTCACAGCCCCACACTGATACCTACACTAATGTTTCTTCCTATATTGGCAATGCTGTTCGTTTTTAAGCGCGATAAATGTGACGTATACGTTTCGTTCAATAGGTTGTTTCCACTAATACGAATATCCATATCTTGACCAAAAACTGCAAAACTTCCTCCAAAACCTAAATTCAAAAGGTTGTACCCGTTTGTAACAGATTCAAAATCACTTACATCATTTTTATCAAAATAGAGCATCAAGCTTACAAAGGCGTAGCTCTTTTTCAACCAGTTTTTATCTTTGAAGGCTTCGACCCTAAGGGTGTTGGTCCAATTATTAGCAGGAATCAAGGGAAGGGAACTATTGTCTTTTAGTTTTCCTGTAACTGTTTCAAATGTACTTTCTATATGAAGCCAATCTAAAGAGTGTGGGTGAAGGTGTAGCCCCATTTCACCACCGTACAATTTTGCATCCTGCTGTCGATAAATAAAGACATCATCGATGCCAATTACATTTCCGTTAGGTACTATAAATATATAATCGTTGATTGAATTGTGAAAACCATTGATGTACAGTTCAAAGTGTTCGTTTCTATATTCAAGGGCAACATCAACTTGAAAATTCTTTTCATTGTTCAAGTCGGCATTTCCAATTTCAAAGCGGTTCGTTCCCTCATGCACGCCATTTGAAGTCAATTCTGCCAAATTTGGGGCTCTGAAACCAGTGGCCGTATTGATTCGGGCCGTTATGCTTTCAGAAAGATTCATCTTATAGCCCAAAGCGGCATTGAAGCTATTGAATTTTCTATCGAGCCTCGCAATATACCCTTCATCAGTGGGCGTTCCACTTTCCTTTCCTGTTATTTTGCGATGGTCGTAACGAATGCCAAACTGTAGGTCGCTTTTGTCGTTAAGGTGAAGGTGCGAAGTGGCCAAAACCCCTATATCATTGGTAACCGCATCGGGAATAAGGATTTCTTCGCCGGCATTGGTATTGGTTTGGTGCATGCCTTGAACGCCTACAATGGTTTCCAGTTTATACCATTTAGGTAGATGGTATAGTACATTATAGTTGAAAGTGGCCAGATCCATCTCAAGGGCCGCTAGCTCTTCTCCTTCCTCAAATTCTTTTCGGGTATTGAAAATATACCCGAATGTTGTTTCCAAACTTGAATTTTCAAAGAACATATTGCTTTTTGAACTCAAGATATGGTTGCCGATTTCTTGATAGGGCGCTACTGGGGTACGTTTTTTTGTTTGCTCGGCAATCGTTTTAGGAATACCTAATTCAGATTGGTTGTAGTTGTAACGGAGTTCTGTTTTAAAGACGGTAGCTTGATAGCCCAAGGCCGTTTTTAAGTCATATTCGGTAAATCTTGAATTGGTGACCCTCGTTTTATCGCCGGTTTGGTAATCAGCGTGTGACGAAATGCCACCTCGTACGATAAATTTAAATCTTTCTGCAGATTTTTTGAATCCTGCATCAGCATGAATACCCTCAGTGTTTGAAAAATAATTAAGATTTACATCGGTATCCGTTTCATTTGGCAACGCGAATTTTTCAGGATTCAAATACAGCACGCCGCCCATTGCATCAGACCCGTACAACAAAGAAGCAGGACCTTTAATGACTTCAACACTTTCAATACCAGAGTCGCCCGTGCCAAGGCCATGTTCACCACCAAATTGTTGGTTTTCAAGCCGAATACCCTGTACGTACACCAACACTCTATTTGAGCTTAGGCCCCTGATAACGGGTTTTCCTATGCCAATACCTGTAGAAACACTTTCGACACCGGGCATCGTAGTGATTCCGTCAGATAGCGTAAATGCGCCTTTAGTCTTAAATTCAATGACCTTGGCCTGTTCTACTTTCATTACGTTTTCGCGCTGCAATTTGTGAAAAGGGGTAGAGACGATAACTTCTTCCATTTCAATGACCGAGGGTACTAGCGTTATGTTCAGATTATTTTCTGCGGATTTGATCTCTATCGTTTCAGAATGGGTTTTATACCCAAGATGTGAGACTACTATTTTATAGCGCCCTTTTGCAAGACCGTTGATGATAAATATACCATGTACGTTTGTTGTGGCACCTTTTCCCAATTTCGGAAAGAAAATGGAAACTTGCTCTAAAGGTTCTCCGTTTCCGTTATTGGAAACTGTACCTGAGAGCGAATTTTGAGAATATCCGTATAAACAGAACATTCCGATAAACAGAAAAACAAAAGAACGTTTCATTTCTTATTTGATTAAAATGGGCACTGATTTTGTAAACCGAGATAAGCTATGAAACGAGGGGTGGGCCTCTTAATGCAAAATGTAGTTTTTGATAGTTGCTTAGAAAAGAATAGTGGCCGATAGCATCAACCTTTACGGCCGGAACAATGAAATTTTGAGTCTGAAAATAAATAGGATACTGTTGGGGAGAAAGGCTGAATTTTTGAAAATCACAATCAAGCTCGACCTTGTGAATATGCAAGGGCCCTATTTCATAACAATGCACATCTTGATGCTCAAATAGGGCGTGAGAAAGTTTAACCACCGACGGGGCAAGAATAGACATCACTAAAAACAGTGATACGAGAGAAATGCATATTTGAAAGTTGAAAAATCTCACATTACAAAAGTAAACAATACCCGAAGTTAGCTAGTTAAGGAAACTATAATAAATCGTTCACGATTCTTTAAAAAGAAACCCCAGCCCTAATCTGCCCAACATTTTTTTTTCAAAACCCCAAAAGAATTTGAACTGCCCGAAAAGCCATCCGAAAATAACGAGCAGAACTTGATAGACAGGGAATATGATCAGGATCCGAACAGTCCAATAAAAAAGCGAGAAGTACCAGTCATCAGCAAAATTATCCCTAGTAAAACCTAGGAAGTCCAATATTGGGTGGGCAACTTTGACCGAGGTGGAACCGGTAACAGAGAAAACTATAATAATGATAAAAACACCAAAATTGGAGTCTATTCCCCAACGTTCCCTTAATTTTTTCATAGCGATTTGCGTAGCTGACAAAGATACTTTTTATATACGAGGAAGAAAAGAGCCCAGCCTTTGTTTGTATTTACGCTGAAAATAAATGAAATAGTTATAGAGCTTGTAGTTTACCTCATAACCGTAATCGATATTGTATTGGTAATCGATCTGAAGTTCATAGAGGCTTGGGTTGAAGCGTTGGGGCTGTACCGCTCTATTGTTCCATTCTTGAACATAGATCTGGTTTCTGGTCTCTAGGTATGACTGCGAATAATAGCCTTCGGGTCTGGCAATGTTCTGTAGCCAAATATTAAAGCCAGGCTCTATAATAATGATCTCATATTCGGTTTCCTCATTTGCAATATGAATGGTATCGCCTTCGGTTTGTTTAAACGCGGTTCTCTCATCATCACTAATATCGACCATTTCTTTTGAGGTTCCGCAACTTACCGCAAAAATTATAAAGCTAAAAATAAAAGCAATTGAAAGTATCTTTTTCATAGGCTTAAGATACAAAAAAAGCCATCCACTATAAGTGAACGGCTTTGCAAATTTAGGTTAGGGTAATACTACTTTCCGAAAAGACCTCCTAGAAGTCCGCCGAGTCCGCCACTTTTTCCTCCTAAGGCCATTGCCGCCACATCGTCTAAAATGCTTCCGTCACCATCTGAATCTAAAAAAGATTCGATAAGCGACTGTTGTTTGGCGCCACCATCAGATCCACCGAGCATTCCTCCCAACATATTTCCCAATCCGCTGGAATCAGTTACATTTTGTTGTCTAGATTGTTTCCCTAAATACCCCATGATCAAAGGGGCCGCCACTTTTAAAATGGTTCCTATTGATCCAATGTCCATACCAGATTTTTGGCTTAGAGAATTTTGAACCTGATTTTGTTTGCCACCAAGTATATGGCCTAGTATGCCAGAACCATCATCCATCACTGATTGGTCAACGCCACCGCCGAACAAACCACCGAGGTTGTCTAATATACCGCCATCATGTTTGCCTGAAAGGGCACTCATTAAACCTTGTGCACCTTGTGGTGTAGATGCATTTCTTTTCATGGCGCCCATTAGCAGAGGTAATGCCATACTTAATACGCTGCCTGTACTATTGGCCGATTGACCTGTTTGGCCAGCGATACCGCTTATTAATTGTTTGCCCATTGGGCTTCCTAGTAAATCTAATAATCCTGACATGTTTATAGTTTTTTTTTAAAATGAATTTGCCTAATGTACAAAAAGGGTTTTAATCTTTGAAGTGTTTGGTTTAAGTTATTTTAGCAATGCTATAATTTGATCGGCCAATTCGATACCGATCCTGTCTTGCGCTTCTTTGGTCGCTGCACCAATATGCGGCGTCAGCGAAATGTTTTGGTGCATTAGTATTTTTATTTCAGGGGATGGTTCTGACTCGAAAACATCTAAACCGGCGAAAGATATTTTTCCGTTTTCCAAGGCATTGACCAAGGCTACTTCATCGATTACACCACCTCTTGCTGCATTTATGATACCCGCACCTTCTTTCATGATTTTGAATTCAGCTGCCCCGATCACATACTTTTTTTGAGCAGGAACATGTAGGGTTATAAAATCCGAAGCTTTCAACACCTCTTCTTTAGATTGGCTTTCAAAATCAAAGGAAACCGTTTGCCCATCAAAAAATGGAATGGACAGGGATGCTTTTTCTATATACGGATCTGAATAGATTACTTTCATGCCGACACCCAGTGCGATTTTTGCCGTGGCCTGCCCTATTCTTCCAAAACCAATGACACCCAAGGTTTTGCCTCTTAGCTCTAGCCCACCGGCAAATGCTTTTTTGAGCTCTTTGAATTTACTATCACCATTTAAGGGCATATCGCGGTTTGCACTATGCAATGAACGAACACAACCGAATAAATGAGCGAAAACAAGTTCTGCGACCGACCCTGATGATGCTGCAGGTGTGTTGATCACATACAGTCCTTTTTCTTTTGCATAGGCGACATCGATATTGTCCATACCCACGCCGCCACGACCGATTAGTTTTAAGCTTGGGCAGTTGTCGATGATGTCTTTTCGAACCTTTGTTGCACTACGCACCAATAAACCTGTGATACCATTTTCATTGATATAATCGATTAGTTGTTCTTGGGCGACCGTGGTTGTCAAAACTTCAAAGCCTCCTTTTTCCAAAGTTGCGATTCCTGATTGTGATATGCCGTCGTTTGCAAGTATTTTCATAAGTTCAATGGATCAATGTTTGAATAATAGTTTAGGGTTTTAAGTTTAGGGGTTTAGCTCTTGGGAATTATCCCTGTTCACTTATTCCCTTAATTTATTTATTCTTTTTGTCCTTCCTCTTTGTTCTTTTCTCTAGTTTCTTTAGTCTAGCCTCTAGTTTCTTTCGTCCTTCCTCTTTTCGTCGGGGAGGGCCGGAGTGGGATATTTATCCTCTTCGCTCCATTTCACTCATAACGTCGACCAAGGTGCCGACGCTTTCCAAAGAAAGGGCATTGTACATTGATGCTCGGTAACCACCAACAGAACGGTGACCGTTTAGGCCATTGATTCCCGCTTCTTTCAATAGCGCCTCAAAAGGGTCTTTCAATTTATCATCGGTCAGGCTAAAGGTGGCGTTCATGCTCGAACGGCCTTCTTTGTTCGCATACCCTTCAAAAACCGGACTCATATCTATTTCAGAATACAGCAGTCGTGCTTTTTTATCATTGATTTTCTCAATGGCCGCAATACCACCCAGGTCTTTTAGCCATTGCAAGGTCAACATAGTGGCATAAACAGGGAAAACCGCGGGCGTATTGAACATACTGTCTTTGGCGATATGTACTTTATAATCGAGCATTGATGGTATTTTTCGTGACACCTTGCCTAAAATACCTTCTTTCACCACAACTAAAGTGGCACCTGCCGGACCCATATTTTTTTGTGCTCCTGCATAAATCAGATCGAATTGAGAAAAATCCATTTGCCTAGAGAAAATATCAGAGCTCATATCGCAGACCAATGTTGCATCTGATTTTGGAAATTTCTTTATTTGCGTTCCGAAAATGGTATTGTTAGAGGTCAGGTGCAAATAGTCAAGTCCTTCAGGTATGGTATAGCCTTTTGGTATGTACTTGAAATTTTCATCTTTTGAAGAGCCCACTTCGACTATTTCACCAAAGAGTTTGGCTTCTTTTATTGATTTATCGCTCCAAGTACCTGTATTGAGGTATCCTGCTTTTGTTTCCAACAAGTTATAAGCCACCATTAAGAACTCTAAACTGGCCCCACCTTGTAAAAACAAGGCCTGATATCCTTTTCCTTCCAAACCCAAAAGTTCTAAGGCCAAGGATCTTGCGTTTTCCATTACTTCAACAAAGTCTTTGCTTCGATGCGAAATTTCAATGAGCGATAAGCCTGATCCATTGAAGTCTAAAACTGCCTCAGATGCTTTTAACAATACTTCTTGAGGTAAAATACACGGTCCTGCGCTAAAATTGTGTTTCTTCATGATGTCTTTTTATTAAGACGCCAAAGGTCATAAAAATATAGGAAAATACTATAATACAAATGGAAAATAAAAAAAAAATCGAAACCGACCTACCTGACCAACAGGCAGGCAATCCCCGAGGCGAACCATAGGGAGTATTCGCAGGTTTCAAGAAATTTTTTATTTTGCCTCACCCAGAACTACAAAAAAGCAGTTCCGACCTCTTCCAAGGAGAGGTAAATCGGAAACCCTGCCTGCGGCAGGCAGGCCTGCTGGGGCAGGCAGGCCCGAGACAGAGCCTAGGAGAACTCTTTTCGATTAAATCTTGTTTGTTTTTAACAAGAAATAAACAGTATCAACACCATCGGCATAATCGGTCAGATTCGGACTTTGTGTACCACCAAAAGGTATTTCGTTTTCAATGAAACCGTCGGCAACTACACATTGTATTTTCTCTTCCTCTTTTGCCAATTTGGTTTTGAGCGATTTCAATGAATCGTAATTTTCATAAAAAACAGAGGCAATAGGCGAGGCGTAGCTCTTATCAACTTTCAATATTAAAAATCCGTTTTCAAGAATCTTGAATTCGCTCATTAGGTAAACCGCTTTATTGTAGTCGTAATTGTTGGCGTATTTAATTTGGCGTATTATAGGGTTATAGTCGTATATGGCTTTGAAAAAGGTATCGAAGTCATAATCTTTTGGTACGAATAATTTTGAAACACTTCTACAGCCCAAGCCGTAATAGCGAAAAATATCTTCGCCCAAAGCTGCTAACTGATCTTTGGTCTCATTACCCGTAAGTACGGCAAGCGAGTTTCTGTTTCTACGGATGATATTCGGCTTTTTGTCAAAATAATGTTCAAAATAGCGTGCGGTATTATTGCTTCCGGTAGCGATGACGGCATCAAAATTTTCTAACCTGTCCTCGGTAAATATAATTTTATCGGATAAGGAGGGTTCGGTATCGATCAGAAATCGTGAAATAAGGGGCAGTAAGATCGTATCGTTCGAAGATAGTTTTCCCAAGACCTTGTTGCCCGTAATCAAAACCGTTAAGAAATCATGAAAGCCAACCAAGGGAATGTTTCCAGCCATAATAATAGCAACGGTTTTTTGTTGATTTTTCTCAATAGTGTAATTTGATAGCCAATCGGTCAATTTGTCGAACGTTAAAAGTTCGCCCCAACCCTTTAAAGCAAATATGACATTTTCTTCGGTAAACCAGCCATTTTTATGGTTTGCCAAAACTATGGCCTCGTTAAATTCGCTATGCCATTTATCATTGTTATGGGCAGAATCTACTTTTGAATCACAGAATGACCTGAGAAAAGTTCCGAGTCTCACGAATGCTTCGATAATAAGTTGGTTCTCTGTCATGAATACTTGTACAAAATTTTATTTGGGTTTACCTTTGCGCAAAAGTAGAGATACTTTCAATGTAAATATCTTGTTGTTATAACAATCTTTGATATAAAAGAAAATCATGGCGATTATTATTACCGATGAATGTATCAATTGCGGGGCCTGCGAACCCGAATGCCCCAATACGGCAATTTACGAAGGTGCTGATGAATGGCGTTATAGTGATGGTACTTCTTTAAAAGGTTCTGTTGTATTACCCAATGGTAAGGCCATTGAGGCTGATGAGGTTCAAGAGCCAATTAGCGATGAGATCTACTATATTTCACCTGATAAATGTACCGAATGCAAAGGGTTTCACGAAGAACCCCAATGTGCGGCCGTTTGCCCTGTTGATTGCTGTATACCTGATGATGACCATGTTGAGCCTGAAGATGTATTGTTGGCTAAACAGAAGTTTATGCACCTTGAAGAATAGGGTCTTTATTGGTGCGCTAATTTTCAATGCTAGTGTGTGTTCGAGTTTTAAAATGTCGTGTTTTTAGGGAAGGTTACAAAAAAGGGAAGGCTAGAGACCATCCAACAATTTTATTGTCTACTTCTGCAATATTCTTACATTACTTTTAAATGTCCACAATTCCACCCATTCCAATCTAGAAGATTTAATTCAAAAAGTTGCATTTCCTGTATCAAGTCCTTCTTGGTGAATTCTGAAAACCTGTTCTCGGTCTTTTTTCCTTTAATCTCTTTGGGCTTAATTCCCCGAGGCTTGCCTCGATTTTTAGAGGAAAGTTTGAAAACGGATGGTTTTCATCAAATCAAAAACTATCTTCCATTAAATGCCTCGTGGGCTTGCCCCGAGGATTTTTTTACTTCTCGAAATAGTGGTTTTCCGCTCATTTTTTATTTTGCTGGTAATAATCTAAAACGTGTTTCGGAATTTCCATTTTCTGTGGTAAACGTTCATCAGAAATCGGGTATTCTGCAACTTGTTTTAAAGGGACTAATCCAGCCCAAACATTTAAGTCGTAATCTTCTGGTTCGTCAGCAACACCAACATCTCTAATTTTAGCTGAAGCGGTTTCAATAGTCATTTCTACAACTAGGGTTCTGTCTAATTCTTCCTGGTGCATTGGTCTAATTTCATCCCAACGATCTTTCATCATATGTTCCATAAAGCATTCTAGTGCCTTTTCTTTTTCAATGTTATCTTTAATTTTCTTAATAGAACCAAATAAAGCGACTGAGCGATAATTTACTGAATGATGAAGACCAGAACGCGCTAAAACAAGTGCATCTAAATGCATAACTGTCATGCTCGTTTTTTTAGTTTCTAATAAAGCCAGCAACATTCTGTTGGCTTGAGAACCGTGTAAATATATTTTGTCGTCTTTTCTTCCGTAGGCCATTGGCAATGTAATTGCACCACCTTGATATACATAACTTACATAACCGATAAAACCAGCATCTAAAATGGTGTTGATTTTATCAATATCGTAAGAAGCTCTGTTTTGTCCACGTTTTATTCTGTTTAATTTCGATTTTGAATATTCTTGCATATTTATAATTTTTTTGAGAACACTATGTTTTCATATCCTTTTCCATTGACTAGAAAATTGAATTCACCAACGTTTTTAAATTCATTTCTTTCATAGAATCTGATGGCTCTGTTGTTTTTTATGTAAACGGTAAGCCACATAGTATCCAATTGTAATTCTTTAGCTTTCTCTTCAACAAAAGTTAGAAATTGTTGTCCAATTTTCAACGGTATGAAATCATTTAAGATGTAGATTCTTTCTAATCGACAATTGTTTTGGGAGACAACACTTTCGTGTATTACGTTTAATACTAATTTTGCATAGCCAACAGGCAAATCATCTGTGTAAATAATATAGAAAAGGTTATTGGGGTTGTTTATGTCTTGTTTCGTTTTAGAAACTGAAAATACTTCGTTAGTATATTTTGACAAATCGTTTTTATCATCAATAAAAAGCCCGTGAGATTCAGCATATGTTATTCTTCCTAAAAGGGCTAAAACGTCTGTATTTGCTTCTGTAGCTGTTTTTATTTTAATCATTGCTGTTTTTTTTTGTTCGTATTCTTCTTATATGATAGGTATGTAGAAATACAGCAATAGTACATCCTACAATTACTGGAGTAGCGTTAATTAATGTGCCGTAAAAAATGTAAAATACATTAGCGATTAATGAAATTAACCTTAACCTATATTCACCTTTTGTAGACATTGAATATAAATTGATGACTAAAGCAAAGTAACCAATACTATCAATTAAAATAACGTTCATTTTTTATCTTTTTTCTGAAGGAATACTTTTAACTTTATCTGAATTTATTTTTGCTTTTTCTAAATCTTTTGGTTTAAAGACTTGTTTGGTAGAAGCTGGATATTTCTCAATCTCTTTTTGTGGTCTAATTGGACGTTCAACAAAATTTCCTGCACAACTTGGGCATACATTTTTAAAGATACCTAGAGCACATTCTTTGCAATACGTACATTCAAAAGAGCAAATCATTGCAATGGTAGAAGTGTTTGGTAAATCTTTGTTACAATGCTCGCAATTGGGTCTAATTTCTAACATATTATAAATATTTTTATGTGTGATTTCTGTGTTTATCATTTATATTTCCTCCAAAATCGATTTTCCATACGATTTATCTCCAAAAGTCCACTTCCAATCTTCATAAAGTCTTATTTTTTCATTTGGCAACAGTTCGGGTTTTGAGTGGCAAATTCCAGTCATTTTTTTTACTGCTTGAGTTGCCAATCCTTTTCCCCAGAATTTTTTAGAAATAAAATATCCAATTTCTGCATTTAGACGAAAAACATCTTTTTTTATTGTAATTCCTATCTCACCAGCAAACTCATTATTCCAATAAATAAGAAATCGTTCTTCAGGTTTTTTCCTAGCTTCTTTATTTATAAATTCAATAGCATCTTTTTCAGTATATGGGTTTGGTGTTTTATCATAACCATTATCAAGTATTTCAGGAACGTTCTTCATTAATTGAAAATTCTTTTGCTAAATCAATTCTATGTGGTTTAAGTTTTATCACTTTTTTCTATTTTACATTTCAAAAATATTATATTTATGGACTGTTGTAATCATCCAGAATAAATATAACCAATAGTCCAGATGTTTCCGTATAAAACCAGTATTCAATTCGATAGAAAAAATAATCAGCCATTGTATTTACAATTATCAAATCAAATTATTCAATTGATTAAAAATCAAACTTTAGTACCTAGCACTAAACTTCCTGGCAGTAGAACTTTAGCAGAACAATTACATGTTCATAGAAAAACAATCGTTGCTTGCTATGAAGAGTTGTTGTTGCAAGGTTGGGTAGAAAGTATTCCTAAAAAAGGAACGTTTGTACATCGTAATTTACCTGTATTACAACAGCAAAAATTAGATGATGCCGTCGTTTCTGATTTAAAAAAGAACACAGCTTTCTCTTTTTATAAGAATAGTATATTATCTGAAAAGCCTCTAAAAAATATAAATGGCTTTATGTATTTAAATGATGGAGTTTCGGACGGAAGATTAACACCTATAGATGAAATTGCTAGAACATACAGAAGGATTTGTGCTAAAAAAAATGTTTTTGAACATTTGTCTTACGGTTCAACCTACGGAAATGACAGCTTAAGAGACGTTTTAGTAGATTATTTGAATGCCACTAGAGGTTTGCACATTACTAAAGAAAATGTGTTGATTACGCGTGGTAGTCAAATGGGAATTTGGTTATCATCGCAATTATTGCTTCAAAAAAATGATATTGTTGTGGTTGGAAATACCAATTATGAGTCTGCGGATGCTACATTTTTAAATCAACATGTAAAACTAAAACGTGTTCTCGTAGATGAACATGGCCTTGTAACAGACGATATTGAAGCGCTTTGCAAACACCAACAAATTAAAGCTGTATATGTAACATCGCACCATCATCATCCAACAACAGTAACACTTTGTGCAGAAAGAAGAATTCACCTTTTAAACCTTGCAAAGCAGTATGATTTTGCAATTATTGAAGATGATTACGATTACGATTTTAATTACAATCATGCCCCAATTTTACCATTAGCAAGTCATGATACCAACGGAAATGTAGTATATATTGGTTCTATTTGTAAAACGGTTGCACCAGTTTTTAGAATTGGATATTTAATTGCTTCAAAAGAATTTGTAGATGAATCCTCTAGATTAAGAGGTATTGTCGATAGACAAGGAGATGCATTACTAGAAATGACATTTGCTGATTTTATAAAATCAGGTGATTTAGATAGACATATTCGTAAAGTGATGAAAATTTACAAGCAACGACGTGATTTATTTTGTAAACTATTAAAAGATGAATTAGGTGGTTTTTTTCAGTTTGAAACTCCAAAAGGAGGAATGGCAGTTTGGGCTAAGTTGAATTTAAATTATTCATGGTCAACTATTTCTGAAGTTGCAAGAACCCATAAATTAGAAATTGGAGATTGTCAACGTTATAATTGTGATAAGTTAGAGCGCAATTATATAAGAATTGGTTTTGCAGCATACAATGAAGAAGAAATTTATGAATTGATAAGCAGATTAAAGAAAACGATTGATGAAATTAAAAACTAGGAAAAAAATTTCCTGAACTTTTTTAGTAACTAATCAGTCTGTTTAAGTTGTTGATAACCAGTGATTTTCGCATTATTAAAAAATCGAAGTTGATTCATAAAAAGGCAAAAAAACAATCTTTTAAATCATAAGTACCTGAATATCAGTAAAATTAAAATTTTGGTAAAATTTTTGGCCTAAAATCAAAATCCAAAAAAACGCATACTGATTAGTTACCTTTTTTAAAAGCTCTTGAACTTACAAATCTATAAAAGTAATATTTTCAAATTACGAACGTAGCAGCGCAAATACGTTCGTCAACATATTCAGTTCTGTAAACTTTGGAAAAAAATCAATGAGATTTTAGTTGTTTTTATAACAGCACTTCCTAAATCAATTTGCCAAATGAAAAAGTCTAAATGAGTTCACTATATAAAATGGTAAAAGCTATCTTTGCAGCTGTTTAAAAAATTACATTATGAAAGCAGGTATCGTAGGATTGCCCAACGTGGGGAAATCCACTCTTTTTAATTGTTTGTCGAATGCCAAGGCGCAAAGTGCCAATTTTCCCTTTTGCACCATTGAACCCAATATTGGCGTGGTCAATGTACCCGATACCCGCTTAGAGAAATTAGAGGAATTGGTGAATCCTGAACGTGTGCTGCCCGCAACAGTTGAAATCGTTGATATTGCCGGTCTGGTAAAAGGTGCTAGCAAGGGCGAAGGTCTGGGAAATCAGTTTTTGGGCAATATTCGAGAGACCGATGCCATTTTGCACGTGCTGCGCTGTTTTGATGATGACAATATCGTACACGTTGATGGTTCTATCGACCCCATTCGAGATAAGGAGACCATTGATATGGAGCTGCAATTGAAAGATCTAGAGACCGTTGAAAAGAAGCTCGACAAGGTAAAGAGATCTGCCAAAACCGGAAACAAGGAAGCCCAAAAAGAGGAGGCCGTACTCTTGTCAATAAAAACAGGTTTGGAAGCCGGGATCTCAGTAAGGGCCATTGAGATTTCTAAAGAAAATAGAAAAGAGTTTGTTGAACCCCTACAGTTTATAACTGACAAACCCGTTATGTATGTTTGCAATGTAGATGACGCTGCTGCGGTGAATGGCAATACGTATGTAGATAAGGTAAAGGCGACTATAGCAGACGAAGATGCCGAAGTGGTGGTGCTCGCCGTGGGCACCGAGGCCGATATCACTGAATTGGACACCTATGAAGAGCGCCAGATGTTTTTGGAAGATCTTGGACTTTCAGAGCCCGGTTCTGCAAAACTCATTCGAGGAGCTTATAAATTGCTTGACCTTGAAACCTATTTTACCGCAGGGGTAAAGGAGGTTCGTGCATGGACGATTCCCGTTGGAGCAACCGCACCCCAAGCTGCAGGCGTAATTCACACTGATTTTGAAAAGGGCTTTATTCGCGCAGAGGTCATTGCATACAACGATTTTGTAACCTATGGTACCGAGGCCAAAGTAAAAGAAGCCGGTAAAATGAAGGTAGAGGGCAAAGATTACGTTGTTAAAGATGGCGATGTGATGCACTTTAGGTTTAATGTTTAGCCCCCTAGCCCCCGAAGGGGAGGTCACTCTTGCTGTAACTGTTCAGTCGAAATGACCTGGCCTCGGGGCTGAATAGTTGCCATTTGGTGCTAATAATAGCGATGCCTACGGCAAGCAGGGTTTAGGAGCTTAAAAATAGTCATGCCTATGGCAGACAGGTTTAGGAGTTTATAGTTTGAGCTATTATGACCACTGACTACTAACTCACTAACAGATTAAACAGCCCAAGGCCTCGGGGCTGAACAGTTACCTCTCGCTTCATCCTGAATTTGGGCATCGTATTTTTCATAGAACAATACATATCTCTTGGATACAGACGATTAGTTTTGGGGTATGTTCAAGAAAACCTCAGCAACAAGTATCGGAATTCTCTTTGCGATTTCGGGCGTAATTCTATTTTCTGCCAAGGCGGTTATGGTGAAATTGGCCTATGGGTATGGTGTTGACTACCTGACCCTACTCTTGTTTCGTATGCTTTTCGCGCTTCCCTTTTATGTTGCCGTTGCGTTTTGGAAAAAACCATTGCATTCTTCAGAAATACAACGAAAGGATTATGTGTGGTTATTTATATTGGGTTTTGTGGGCTACTATTTGGCGAGTCTTTTCGATTTTATGGGTTTGGAACATATCAAGGCTGGCTTAGAGCGTATTATTCTTTTTGTGTACCCCACAATTGTAGTATTGCTTTCTTGGTTGGTTTTTAAAAAGAAGCTCACGAAGAAACAGGGTATGGCCATTATGGTTACCTATTTGGGTGTGGTAATTACTTTTTGGGATGAAATTGGTGTTCAAGGCGATACCGTTGTTTGGGGTGGATTTTTGATTTTTTTGAGTGCGGTTACCTATGCGTCATATCTAGTGGGCAGTGGCCAATTGATACCCAAGTTCGGAGTGCTTCAATTCACCTCGTATGCTATGTTGGTTTCTACGTTTTGTATTATGGTGCATTATACCTTTCAAGGAAATTTTGATTTATTTCACTATCCCAAAGAGGTTTATTTGTTAGGAATGGCCATGGCGGTTTTTTCCACTTTGATTCCGTCTTTTTTAGTATCAGCGGCCATTGAGCGGTTAGGTGCATCCACTTTTTCGATATTTGGCAGTTTGGGGCCTATTTCCACCATCTTATTGGCCTTCTTCTTCTTAGATGAGCGTATAACCGTTCTTCAAACATTCGGAATATTGGTGGTTATTTTGGGTGTTTCGGTAGTTTCAAGAAAAAAATAAAAAGACTTTGATTATATTAAAATATTTCCCCTTTTGGTGCTAGGGGGTAATATATCAACGTTTAGAGGTCAGTAGATAGTTTCATACTTAAATATTTGTTTAAGTACTATAATGTCAGGTCGAGCCTTTCGTTCCTGCCTGCCGGCAGGCAAAGTTCGCTCAAGATAAACTAAAGTCGAGACCTTTTTAGAATTGCGTATAGTTCTCTCCCGAGGCTTCGGGAGCGCTCGAACAGACAAAATAACAAATTACAAATAACTGATAATCAAGTTGTTGTAATTCATCTTACCTATGTACTTATCTACTGACCTCTATCAACGTTTATTGTTAATTACTTTAGCGGATAGGGGTTTTATTTTTTTAGAACACTTACTATCTTAGCAGTCACTACCAGAAAACCCTATTCATGGCCGATAATACCCAATATACCGAAGACAACATCCGTTCGTTAGACTGGAAAGAGCATATTCGAATGCGCCCAGGTATGTACATTGGTAAGTTAGGTGATGGGTCTTCTGCCGATGACGGCATCTACATCCTATTAAAAGAAACTATAGACAACTGTATTGATGAGTTTGTAATGGGCGCGGGCAAGACCATTGAGATTCGTATAAAGAACGGTCTGGTAAAAGTACGTGATTTCGGTCGTGGTATTCCTTTGGGCAAAGTTGTTGATGTGGTCTCTAAAATGAACACGGGCGGCAAGTACGATTCGCGGGCGTTTAAAAAATCAGTTGGTCTGAACGGGGTAGGTACAAAGGCAGTGAATGCCCTTTCGAGCTTTTTTGAGGTCCAGTCCTCTCGTGAGAATAAAATTAAAACAGTCGAGTTTAGTCAGGGAAATCTCGTTTCAGAGGCAGAGCCCGAAGAGACTACACAACGTAGGGGCACCAAAGTCAGCTTTGTACCCGATGAGACGATCTTTAAAAAATTCAAATACCGTAGCGAGTATGTAGAACGTATGTTGAAGAACTACGTTTATCTCAACCCTGGGCTTACCATTGATTTTAATGGGGAAAAGTTTTATTCGGAAAATGGACTGAAAGACCTTTTGGAAGATAATAATAACACTGAAGATTTTCTATACCCTGTAATTCATTTGAAGGGGGAAGATATTGAAATCGCAATTACGCATAGTAAGACCCAATATAGTGAAGAGTACCATTCGTTCGTCAATGGACAAAATACAACGCAAGGAGGCACGCACCAGACCGCTTTTCGAGAAGCTTTGGTAAAGACCATTCGTGAGTACTATGGAAAGAACTATGATTCTTCCGATATTCGGAAGTCCATTATTTCAGCCATCGCGATCAAGGTGATGGAGCCTGTGTTTGAAAGCCAGACCAAGACCAAATTAGGTTCGACAGATATGGGAGGAAAATTGCCCACGGTACGAACTTACATCAATGATTTCGTACGACAATACCTTGACAATTATCTTCATAAGAACACTGAGGTTGCCGAAGCCCTACAACGTAAGATAATGCAGGCCGAACGCGAACGAAAAGAACTTTCGGGTATTCGTAAATTGGCGAAAGATAGGGCGAAGAAAGCGAATTTGCACAATAAAAAATTACGGGACTGCCGAGTGCACTTGGGCGATTTGAAAAAGGACAATCGTTTAAATAGCACCCTGTTCATCACCGAGGGCGATTCTGCTTCGGGATCGATCACCAAATCACGCAATGTGAATACTCAGGCCGTATTCAGTCTTAGGGGAAAGCCCTTGAATTCTTACGGAATGTCAAAAAAAATCGTTTACGAAAACGAGGAGTTCAATCTATTGCAAGCCGCTTTGAATATTGAGGAATCTATGGAAGACCTCAGGTACAACAATATCGTAATCGCTACGGATGCCGATGTTGATGGTATGCACATTCGGCTGTTGTTGATCACCTTCTTTTTGCAGTTTTTTCCTGAGCTGATCAAAGAAAACCATCTGTACATCTTACAGACCCCATTGTTTCGAGTGCGTAATAAGAAAGAAACAATTTACTGTTATAACGAAGAAGAGCGAAGAGCAGCTATGAGCAAGCTTAGTGGCAAACCTGAAATCACACGATTTAAGGGTTTGGGTGAAATCTCGCCTGATGAATTCGTGCATTTTATAGGTGATGATATTCGTTTAGAGCCGGTAATGCTCGATAAGGCAATGTCGATCGAAGAACTATTGAGTTTTTATATGGGCAAGAATACCCCTGAACGCCAAAAATTCATTATTGAGAATTTAAAGGTCGAGATAGACCTTGTTGAAGAAAACAAAGTGAACTCGTCTTGAGTTATTGTTTGGAACCGAGCCCGCCTGCCAGATGGGCAGGAATGAAGGCTTTTGTGCCGTAATGAAGTTATTTTTTGGTGGCATAGCATAGCTATGGAAGCTGAAAATGGCGAAATTATGGTGCGAAATGCGAAATTCGCAGGTAAAAGAATAACTCAAGATGAGTTCAATATAAACGAAAGTTAAAAGGTAGCTGCCCTAGATGGAAGACAATGAAGAGCTGAATTTACCTGCCGATGAGGCAAGCGATACCGATGAAAACCTACCTGGGGAAGGAACGGATCAGTCTAATGAGGAATCTTCTGAAGAAATAAGTTCAGATGATTCTCAAGATGTACTTACCAAGGTCACGGGCATGTACAAAGATTGGTTTTTGGACTATGCCTCGTACGTGATTCTTGAGCGTGCGGTACCAGCGATTGAAGACGGTTTCAAACCTGTGCAACGCCGTATCATGCATGCCCTAAAGGAGTTGGATGATGGCCGGTACAATAAAGTCGCCAATGTGGTTGGGCATACTATGCAGTACCACCCTCACGGTGATGCCAGTATTGCCGATGCCATGGTACAAATGGGCCAGAAAGACCTGTTGATCGATACCCAAGGTAACTGGGGCAATATTCTGACAGGGGATCGGGCCGCCGCATCAAGGTACATTGAAGCCCGACTTTCAAAATTTGCCCTAGACGTTGTTTTTAGTCCGAAAATCACCGAATGGCAACAATCGTATGACGGGCGAAAAAAAGAACCGGTCAACCTGCCGGTAATGTTTCCGTTGTTATTGGCGCAAGGTGCCGAAGGTATTGCGGTAGGACTCTCTACCAAAATTTTACCGCATAATTTCATCGAACTTATTGATGCTTCCATCAAGCATTTAAATGGTAAGCGTTTTAAAATTTATCCTGATTTTACGACCTCGGGTATTATTGATATCAGCAACTATAACGATGGTTTACGGGGCGGCAAGGTACGTGTGAGGGCCAAAATTTCGCAGTTCGATAAAAATACCTTGGTTATCAATGAAATACCTTATGGTACGAATACATCCTCTTTGATAGATTCCATCCTGAAAGCAAACGAAAAGGGAAAGATAAAAGTCAAGAAAATTGAGGATAACACCGCTGCCGATGTTGAGATATTGGTTCATTTACCGAGTGGTATATCCCCAGACAAAACCATTGGTGCACTCTATGCATTTACCGCTTGTGAATCTTCCATCTCGCCTTTGGGGTGTATTATTGAAGACAACAAGCCCCTGTTTATAGGAGTGACCGAAATGCTACAACGCTCTACAGATGCCACTGTTGATCTATTACGGCAAGAACTCGAAATTCAGTTGAGCGAATTAGAGGAACAATGGCATTTTGCATCCCTAGAAAGAATTTTTATAGAAAATCGAATCTATCGTGATATTGAAGAAGAAGAGACTTGGGAAGGGGTAATAACCGCCATTGACAAAGGCCTGAAACCTTTCACTAAGCATTTAAAACGAAAGGTGACCGAAGAAGATATCACTCGGTTGACCGAAATACGTATCAAGCGCATCTCTAAATTCGACATTGACAAAGCACAGCAGCACCTTGATAATCTAGAAGAAAAAATTGCCGAGGTGAAAAACCATTTGGCCAATTTGATCGAGTTTGCCATTGATTATTTCAAAAGATTGAAAACCACGTATGGAAAAGGGAGGGAACGTAAATCTGAAATCCGCATTTTTGATGATATCGAGGCCGCCAAAGTGGTCATACGCAACACCAAACTTTATGTGAATCGTGAAGAAGGTTTTGTGGGTACGTCATTGCGACGTGATGAATACGTAACCGATTGTAGCGATATCGATAATATCATCGTTTTTACCAAAGATGGGCAAATGATGGTCACTAAGGTCGGTACGAAGACTTTTGTCGGCAAGAACATCATTCATGTCGCCGTGTTCAAAAAGAAAGACAAGCGCACTACCTATAATATGATCTATAAAGATGGTAGGGGCGGGCCCAGTTATATCAAGCGTTTCAATGTGACCAGTATGACCCGAGATCGATTGTACGCCTTGGGATCTGGTAAAGCGGGTACCGATGTTTTGTACTTTTCGGCAAACCCTAATGGTGAAGCCGAGGTAATCACGGTTTTACTTCGTCAGGTGGGCAGTATCAAAAAACTGAAATGGGATATCGATTTTGCCGATATGATCATTAAAGCGCGGGGATCCAAAGGTAATATCGTCACAAAATACGCCGTTAAGAGAATTGAATTGAAAGAGAAAGGCGTTTCTACCTTAAAACCACGAAAAATATGGTTTGATGATGTGGTAAGAAGATTGAACGTAGATGGAAGAGGTGATTTGTTAGGGGAGTTTAGGGGGGATGACAAATTACTCATTATAACCCAGAACGGAATTGCCAAAACCATTTTGCCGAAAATAACCACGCGATTCGAAGATGATATGATCGTCTTGGAAAAATGGAAGCCTAATAAGCCCATATCCGCTATTTATTACGATGGGAGTAAAGAAAAGTACTATGTAAAACGGTTCTTTATCGAACACGAAAACAAAGACGAACTGTTTATTTCAGAACACCCCAAGTCGTATTTAGAACTGGTATCTACCGACTGGCGACCTGTTATTGAAATAGAATTTCCGAAACCAAGAGGAAAAGAAGCGAAACCCAGTCAAAATATTGATATAGAAGACTTTATAGCGGTCAAAGGTGTTAAAGCTTTAGGTAACCAGTTGATTTCTGAAAAGGTAAAAAACATTAATGCCTTAGAACCTTTGCCGCATGAGAAACCCAAGGAGCAAAATCCTGAGGATATTGAAGTGGTAGATGAAGAGAACATTGAACCTGCACCAGATGTTGCTAAAAAACCGTTGAGTGATACCAAGAAAGACGATGATGATTTAAAGAACCCACCAGATGTTGATGATGAGGGTCAAACCGCTTTATTTTAGATTATTATGGGGAGATTTATAGAAGAGTTCAAGAATTTTGCCATAAAGGGAAATATGGTCGATATGGCGATAGGAATTATCATTGGGGCCGCCTTTAATAATGTAATCAGCACCCTTGTAAAGAAGGTGATCATGCCGCCATTATCACTTTTGACCGGCGGGGTCAATTTAGGTAATCATAAATACATACTTCGTTCGGCCTCAGAGGGGGTAGAGGAGATTGCAATCGGTTACGGTGATCTGATGAACGTTCTTATTGATTTTTTGATTATCGCCCTCACTATATTCTTGGTGATCAAAGGCATGAACAGATTTAGGGAAAAGGCCGAAGACCCAACCGATACCGAAGTAGAAACACCAAAAAATATTGAATTGTTGTCGAATATCGAAAAATTGATGGAAGAACAAAATGCCCTGTTGCGAAAAAACAAAGAATAATCGGCTCTGCTAAAATAGAATGTTAGAACAAATACACAGACTAATATCAGTATATTTACGAAATTTTTATTTAGAATATGGATTTTACCAACCCCCTAGTTTACGGCGCACCTTGTTTTATAGCTTTTATTTTATTGGAGCTCGCCTATAGCAAAACGCACGGCAAAGAGGGTCTCTATGCATGGAAAGACTTGTTCGCAAGTAGTTTTATGGGTGTGGGGTCCGCGATTATCGCGCCCTTGATCAAAGTAGTGTCGGCCATTGTTATTTTTGAATTTACCTATGAATTGTTCAATCCGATGGTTGAGGGGGTACGTACCAATATTTTGGGGTACGAATCCTTTGGGTATGTATGGTATATATGGCTACTTTGCCAATTGGCCGATGATTTCACCTACTACTGGTTTCATAGGGCCAATCACGAAATACGTATTCTTTGGGCCGCACATATAGTGCACCATTCTTCTGAACATTATAATCTGGGCACGGCCATTAGAAATGGTTGGTTCACCATTCTTTATAAACCTTTCTTCTATATGTGGATGCCAGCCCTGGGGTTTCCCCCAGAAATGGTAGTCGTCTGTTTAGGAATCGAAGCTTTGTGGCAATTTCAATTGCATTCCACCTATGTTCCTAAAATGGGCTTTATAGAGAAAATTTTCAATACACATACTATGCACCAAGCACATCACGCTCAAAATGTAGAGTATTTGGATAAGAACCACGGGGGATTTTTAAACTTCTTCGACAAAATGTTCGGTACTTGGATCGAGCTTGATGATACTATTGATGTGAAGTACGGAGTTATTCACGCCCCCAATTCGAATAACCCTATGGTCATACTCACCCATGAGTTCAAGGATATTTGGAACGATATGAAAAAATCACCAAAAATAGGTCATAAACTAATGTACATTTTCGGTCCCCCGGGTTGGAGCCACGATGGCAGTACCATGACGGTAAAGCAACAACAACGCTTATTCAAAAAGCAGCAAAACGAAAGCCCCAAAGTAGCCTTTTCCCGGCCTAATTGAGGGTTGGGGCTAGGGTCTAAACTTATTTCTGACGCAGCCTAGGTACGGTATATTACTCCCGAAAGAAACCTCGGGATAAGTGCTAGCTCAGGGAATATTACTCTTAGTTAATCTTCATGTTCGCTTTCTTCCGCAACCACCCCTCTATTTTTCGTCCTTCGCAGGTCAAAAAATTCGACCATAAGAGAGAAAGCGATAGTAAAGTATAAATAGCCTTTTGGTATGATGCCTACTTCATTGCCAAATACTACCAAGTGACCAATATGCGCAGCTTCGGCAATTAGCATAAAGCCAATTAAAATCAAAAATGAGAGTCCCAAAATTTGAATGGAAGGATGCCTGTTCACAAATTCACCGACGGGGTTGGCAAACAGCATCATGATCACAACTGATATAACAACCGCTACGATCATTACGATCAATGCATCATTTGGGTTGGGCGAAATACCATTGGTCATACCAATGGCCGTCAAAATCGAATCGAATGAAAACACGATATTGATTACGGTAATTTGTACTATGGCATGGGTCAGGGTAGTTCCGCGCGCTTTTTTTACTTCACGTTCATCATAGCCTCTGTCTTCCATTTTTTCGTGTATTTCTTTGGTGCTTTTGTACAATAGAAATAGACCTCCTGCAAAAAGTATTACGGCTTGACCACTGATTCCGCCATGTATCCAATCTAGATCAATGACCCAAAATGGTTTTTTCATTGACGTTAGCATTGTTATGCCGAAAAGCAGAACAATACGCATGCCCATAGCAAGAACCAACCCTATGAATGTGGCCTTCTTGCGTTGGGCTTTTTCTAATTTGCCCGCAGCAATCGATATAAAAATGATGTTATCTATACCAAGTATGATCTCTAAAAACGTAAGGGTCAAGAGCGCGATCCAAGCATCAGGATTCGTGAAAATTTCAAACATGGTCTATTTGGTTTTTATCGCGGTTCCTATAACTTTTTTGCTTTCCCCTACGATACCGTATTCAAATGTATATGAATTATCAGTGGTGGATAATATTTTCATATGTATCGATTTTTCTTCCGCTTTGTTCTTGGGGTTTAATTTTTTGACGATGTATTCGCAATCGTTTATCCATCTAACTGAAGAGGTATCTGTTTTTCCTGAATAATAATCTACCTCTTCATCGGCATTTCGAATAAATGTCGTAGTCAGTTCTTTGCCATCAACAATAGAGGTAAAACTAAATTCACCTGTTTTAAATTTTTTGCAATTACGCTCTGGCTGATAGCATGAGGTGGCCAAGATAAGAATGAATATAAAATAAAGGTGCTTTTTCATTTGAGGCACAAATTAATGAATTAACCCTTAGTCGCCATGGCTTTTGCATATAATTAAAGCTAAAAGCGAATATTAAGATTACCCTAACGACCCGTCTTATGAAATTAGATATAATTATTGCCCGTTTTTTATATGAGATATACTTTATGTAGGTATATTTATCATTTGATATGCCACTACCACTAACAGATTATAGCCTATATAAAGAAGCTTCCGTTCAAGGAAGGTATGTTGTCAATGAGCAAATTATTGAGTTTCTTAGTGCGAAAAGTCTAAACAATCTTATTAAAACAGAGGGGTATTCCGTTCAAGAAAGACCAATTAAGAGCATAACCCTTGGTACGGGCCCTTCAAAGGTATTGATGTGGTCGCAAATGCACGGTAATGAATCAACAACGACAAAAGGGGTTCTCGACCTCTTGAACTTTCTAGGCTCCGAAACCCATTTGGCAAAAAACATTCTCAAAACGTGTACATTGAAAATCATTCCCATGTTGAACCCTGATGGTGCGGTGAAATATACACGTGTAAATGCCAATGAAATTGATCTGAATAGAGATGCCCAGGATCAAAGTCAGCCAGAAAGTAGAGCTCTCAGAGCTGTTTTCAAAAGTTTTAAACCTGATTTTTGTTTTAACCTTCATGACCAACGTACGATATTCGGCGTAGGCAAAAACCCAAAACCTGCCACCGTTTCTTTTTTGGCCCCGGCACACGATGAGGTGCGCGGTATTTCAAAAAGCAGAGCGGTAAGTATGAAATTGATTGTTGCGATGAACCAGGTATTGCAAAACCTTATTCCCGAGCAGGTGGGGCGTTATGATGATGCTTTCAATGCCAATTGTGTTGGTGATACGTTTCAAATGTTGAATGTACCTACCATTTTATTTGAAGCTGGTCATTATCAAAACGATTACCAAAGAGAGAAAACCAGAATGTATACCTTTTACGCCCTCATTACCGCTCTTGATTGTATAAGCAAAGACGAGATGGATAATTACTCACAGCAAGGGTATTTTGACATACCAGAGAATAAAAAACCATTTTTCGATATTCTTATTAAGAACGTACCTATAAATGGTTCATCAGGTTCTGAAGATGTCGGCCTGCTGTATACTGAGGTGTTAAAAGATAATAGTGTAATCTTTGAACCAAAAATTGATAAGAGGGGCAACCTCACTAAATTTTTAGGCCATAAAACCTATGATTGTTCAAATGAAAGTGATGTTAAACAGATGAAAGATCTAGGAATCTGGAGTTTGCTTAAGAACTCAAGATGAGCGCTACTCATAATTTATTGCATATAATTTTTCAAAATCAACATTTTTTTACGTTTTTGACAAAAAAAGTTCATTTTTCATGAATTATATCTTTCGTATTTTATATTTTTGCTAAAATTTAATTGTTATGGCAAAAGTAAAACTAGACGAAATCGACCACCAAATTCTAGATATGTTGATAGACAATACCAGAACACCATTTACCGATATAGCAAAAAAACTCTTGGTTTCAGCGGGTACCGTACATGTAAGAGTCAAGAAAATGGAAGAGGCCGGCATTATAAGGGGTTCTTCTTTGACTTTGGATTATGTACAGTTGGGCTACGCCTTTATTGCCTATGTGGGTATCTTTCTAGATAAAACAAGCCAGACAAAATTTGTGATGGAACGATTGGAGAGCATCCCCAATGTAACAGTCGCACATATCACTACCGGAAAATTCAATATTTTCTGTAAAATACGTGCCAAGGATACCAACCACGCAAAAAATATCATTTTCGAAATTGATGATATAGACGGTATCAGCCGAACCGAAACAATGATTTCGTTAGAGGAAAGCATCAATGACAAAAAGCGACTGATGCACAAGATCTTTAATGAATTGTAGGTTTAGTGAATGACTAGGCTTCTCTTATTTGGTTGCTAGAGTTTTATTATTGTAAAAAGCTATGAAAGTATCAGAACTTGAATTGCCCGAAGGCAATCCCTATTATAAGAAGTATATCGACACCCTAGGTGACGTTGAATTGATGGATATTATGACAAGGCAGTTGACGAACTTTCCTCAATTTATCAAAAGCATTCCCCAAGAAAAATCAAGACATGCTTATGCTGAAGGAAAATGGACCATAGCCGAAGTATTTCAGCATATAGCCGATACAGAACGTATTTTTCAGTACAGGGCCCTGCGTTTCTCTCGAAACGATTTTACACCACTGATGGGGTTTGAACAAGATGACTACGTACCCGAATCATTTGCAAATAAAAAATCCATAGAAGAGATTATTACAGAGTATAAGGCAGTACGGTCTTCTACCCTAAGCTTGTTCTCGTGGTTTAATGATGAAGTCTTAAAACGAGAGGGTACCGCAAGTGGCATGCCTATGAGCGTTGCCGCATTAGGTTTTATGATATGTGGGCACCAGAAGCACCATAGAAATGTTATAAGGGAAAGGTATCTTTAGAATTTAGTCTAAATCGATATCTTCTTCGATTTCCAGCTCGGCATTTAATTCAATATCGAATTCCTTTGCATCTACTTCTTCTACGACTGGTTCAGATTTTGATTCCAGCTCTTTTTCAATAGTATCCTCGAAATTGGAAATGAAATTGGCAAGGCTCTTGCTTATTTTCACTAGATAAAGCGTATCATCTGTTTTAATCTCAACGGCCTCTATAATTTCGCCATGGGCATTTTTAAAGATTATGATATCTTCATCGCCATACCCGTAGGGGTAAGTTTCGATCAATAAGGCGGCAAGGTCATGGTCTAGTTTTTTGTAGTCAACAAGTTTGCGTAACATAGTCAGTAGGTTTAGGTTTGGTTTCGTATGCAAGCCTAAACTATATATTTTTTTCTAAGGTATAAGCAAAGAGTTGTCAAACGTACAATTTAGTATACGTAGCTAGGCAAACTTGTAGTATGCAAATGCTTCTTGAAAAAGATTGGGGGGTATTCGAACATCGATTTTTGATTTTCCAATACTAGACAACAGCACGAAATTTATATTGCCATGTGAATTTTTCTTATCGAATTTCAATAGTGACAAGATATTGTCGATATCGGTAGCGGTGAAGTCGATTTTATCATATCGATTTAGAAAAGTTGCCTTGATATCATCCAACTCGTTTTTTGAAAGTCCGGTCAATTTATATGAAAGGTATCCCTCTAGAACCATTCCTGCGGCAATTGCTTCACCGTGCAGTAATAGATCATGTTTCTCGTTTTCTAAAAAATACGATTCTATGGCGTGACCCAAGGTATGGCCGTAGTTCAGTATTTTTCGTAAATTTTGTTCTGTGGGATCCTGAAGAACGATCTTGTTTTTGATGACTACCGATTGATAGATAAGGTCGCTTATGTTCTCAAAATTAGAAACCGGTTTCAATGACTCCCAATACTCCGCATTCTGAATCAAGCCATGTTTCAGCATTTCGGCAAAGCCGCTTTGTAGTTGGCGCTCTTCCAAGGTTTTTAAGAAAGCTGGTATGATCATAACCATTTCGGGCTGGTTGATAACGCCAACTTGGTTCTTCAAAGAGCCTAGATCTACACCTGTCTTACCGCCGATAGAAGCATCGACCATTGCCAATAGGGTAGTGGGCACATTTATAAAATCAAGTCCCCTTTTAAAGGTAGATGCTACAAAACCACCCAAATCGGTGACCACGCCTCCACCTAAATTGATTATAAGGCTTTTACGATCTGCATCTTTTTTAGATAATGTTTCCCATACTTGAGTGCAGGTAGTTATGTTCTTATTGATTTCTCCCGAAGCAATTTCAATAACCTCAAAATCAGCACTTTTTTGAACTTCTGACATAAAACTTTCTAGGCAGTACACATTAGTATTATTGTCAACCAAAACAAAAGCCTTGGAATATGAATTTGTGTTTAAATGCCCATTTAAGGCATCATATGCTTTTTGGTCAAAATGTACTGCGTAAGTTGATGTGGTAATTGATTTCATCAAAGGTCGATTTTTATTTTATTGCCCAAAGCTCATCAGACAGAAACACGTATATAATTAAGCACAAAATATAAGGTTATTTTTTTCAATAGAATACAATCGAGTTCTTTATCTTTGATTGTGAAAATATTTAAAATCAATGGATCGAATTTTTGAAAATACCTCAATAGCCTTTGCCCTAAAAACAGATTCTGAATTAGAACGGGCATATTTTCTATTCAAAATGATTGCCAATGAGCCTTTGGTCAAAATAGGAACGGCCATGACAAATTTTGCCATTAAGGCACATTTACCTGTAGAAAGACTCATTCGCGCTACGGTGTTCGACCATTTTTGTGGCGGTGTCAATGAAGAGGATTGTTTAGCAGTCGTTGATAGAATGTATGAAAAAGGCGTATATTCTGTACTTGATTATTCAGTTGAGGGAAAAGACTCAGAAGATTCTTTAGAAGATGCCTTAGAGAAGATTCTAAAAATACTTGATTTTGTCAAAGAGAGAAAAGCCATTCCCTTTGCGGTTTTCAAACCCACGGGTTTTGGTAGGTTTGCACTTTATAAAAAAATCGGGGAAGGAAAAAAGCTGAATGAAAAGGAAGAGCAAGAATGGCAAAGGGTCGTCAACAGGTTTGATAAAGTATGTAAAAAAGCGTATGACCTTGATGTTTCATTATTGATAGACAGTGAAGAGAGTTGGGTCCAGGATGCTGCCGATCAATTGGCCGAAGACCTTATGCGTAAGTACAACAAAAAGAAAGTCGTTGTTTTCAACACTTTGCAAATGTACCGATGGGATCGATTGGATTATCTAAAAAAAACGTACCAAAATGCATTAAAGGAAAACTTTAAAATAGGATTTAAAGTAGTACGCGGCGCCTACATGGAAAAAGAAAATGAGCGAGCGGCCGAAAAGGCATACCCAACACCAATTTGCAAATCAAAAAAAGAAACCGACATCAATTTTGATAACACTGTGCAATTTATGGTCGAACATTTAGATACGATTTCCCTTTTTATGGGCACACATAATGAGGCCAGTTCATACGGTCTGTTGCAATTGATGAAAAACAAGGGAATATCAAACGATGACCCTCGTATTTGGTTTGGACAGCTTTACGGTATGAGCGATCATATTTCGTTCAATTTGGCCGATAGAGGGTATAACGTGGCCAAATATTTACCTTTTGGCCCCGTACGAGACGTAATGCCATACCTAATTAGAAGAGCGGAAGAAAACACGTCGGTATCAGGTCAGACCGCAAGAGAACTTTCGCTATTGAAAAAAGAACGAAAAAGAAGGAAAATCTGAATTATGCTACTTACGTTTAGTGGGTTTCCGTCTTAGTACAATAAAAGCAACATTAAAAATCAATATGTTGCACCAGTACTTTTTCCAGACAGTTTTCAACTTTCATTAAAGCTTCTTTTTCTTTGACCAGCCCCTCGATAAAATAGGTTTTACATGGAACCGATTTTGTATTGCTCTTTCCGAAATCAACCTCTCCTTCGTTTAAGAAATAAGCGATGTCAACAGAGTCTAATTGTTTGTTTTGAAAGAGTTTTTGTACCTCATCGGAATAAAAAACAGGTTTTGACCTAATGTCCTTTAGCGTTCTACAATTCGGAAAGTAACAGAAGTACACGCCTGTCTCTTCTGATTTTTTTTTCAAAAAGATCGCTAAAAAAACCATACCTATAGATAGGCCGATCATGTAGAAGCCCAAGCGTTTGAAAAATGAAGCATCAAAAAGGCCCATACTAAAAAATAAGAAAGTTGATATCACTGTATCGAAGGTCAAACCACTCGCCAACAGCTTTGTTCGTTAAAATGCCATGGTACATATACAACCCACTTCGTAAGCCTTTGTCAAAACGAAGTGAATTTTCAAGCCCACCATCTTCGCCAAGTTTTAGAAGGTAGGGTGTAAAGATATTACTTATTGAAATAGACGCCGTTTTCGGGTATCTTGAAGGAATATTGGGCACGGCATAATGAATGACCCCAAATTTCTCGGTTGTGGGTTTTTCATGGCTCGTAATTTCACTGGTTTCGAAACATCCGCCCATATCAATGCTTACATCAATGATAACCGCACCTTTTTTCATGTTTTCTACCATTGTACTTGATACGATAACGGGTGTTCTATCTTTTCCTCGGGTGGCACCAATGGCAACGTCACATCGTTTTAGGGCCTTTAATAAATTTTTGGGCTGAACGGTAGAGGTGTAAATGGTTTGTGAAAGGTTCGTTTGTATGTTGCGCAGTTTTGTAATCGAATTATCGAACAATCTGATATTCGCTCCAAGGCCAATGGCCGATCGGGCCGCAAATTCCCCAACGGTACCTGCGCCTATAATAACCACTTCAATAGGTGGTACTCCACTTATATTACCGAACATGAGTCCGTTGCCATCATTTGTGGCGGCCAAAATCTCAGAAGCTATCAGTACAGAAGATATTCCTGCAATCTCGCTCAATGAGCGTACAACGGGGTACTTGCCATCCTCATCTCTGATATATTCAAAAGCCATGGCGGTAATTCGTTTGAGAGCGATTTCCTCAAAATATTTTTTTGATTGGGTCTTTATCTGCAGGGCCGAAATAATCGTACTCTGTGGATTCATCAATTCAATCTCGGCAAAGGTAGGGGGCGCAACTTTTAAAATCAACGGACAAGAAAAAACCTTTTTTGTGTCTTTCGTGATTTCCGCACCGGCATTTGTGTATTCCAAATCAGAATAAAACGCTCCCTCACCAGCACCCGCTTCAATCAATATACGATGCCCGTTTGACGTGATGGCATTCACGGCATCAGGGGTCAGGCATATACGTTTTTCTTGATATTGGTTTTCTTTCGGAATACCAATGTGCAATGATCCTTTCTGTCTCAAGACTTCAAGGGTTTCTTCTTGTGGAAGCAATTGTTGCTTGCTAAAGGGAGAGGTGGGTTGGCTCATGAATTGATATTCTGGTTAATGGTTTCACCATTAATCTCAAAATTACGATTTTTAAATGAAAAGAATAAACGAGAAAAAATAGGAGGCCGTAAAAGTTTATGAAGCGGGTGCACATACTAACGATAACCTAGGTGTTTTATAATGAAGCTAGAAGTTCAGGTGTAGCCAAGTTTTTAGATTATTTTGAAATTGTCTGAAAATAAACTCTAAGTTTCCGGTAGAAAACCAAAGGTTCAACTTTTCAGATAAAGATAGCTATTCAACCGTTTTGGCCTTTTTTTCGAACACCGCGTTTTTATCAAAAGGTTTATTTTTTTTGAGGGCTTCAAGTTCCATATCCATCGCTTCAAGGTCTATCCCTAGAACATGCTTGTCAAATAGTTTTAACCTGATTAAATATACGAACGGAACTATGGTCAACATAATCGGAATCATCCAATAAATTTCTACTTCGTCAAAGTACGCAGTGTCTTCAACAAAGAGAGAGACCAATTGAAATACATACATGGCCATAGGAATAAGAATAATATGGTACCACCAATGTTTACAAGTGAAAAACCACAAAACCAATAATGACAACGGAATCAATTTACCAAGATAGATCCACATGGCAAGTGAGACACTTTCTTGATATTTGCTCTCGTAGGTAAACAGCCAAGTTTTAAAGATGGGCCCGTTCGGAAAGTACTCGTAAGAATAAAAGAGATACGGTGTTATTGCGATTAGTAAGGCCACAACACTACCAATCAAAATACTACGTGATTTGATTTTTTTTGAATCCTTTTGTGTTGGTTGCGCTTTTTTCACTTTAGTGTTAAGCTCATTACAAGATTAAATGTTGTCAAAGCTCCCTTTAAAATAACTTATTTCAGTATTTCACCTTTTTTACTTGAACTACTAAATATACAGAATTGGAATATAAGAACCAAAATGTTGTGTATCAAGTAAGAAGGGTATAGGGCTTCGTTGAGGACAAGGGCAAAATCATAACAAAAAAAAGGAGCAAATATTATATTTACCCCCTTGTAATTACCTTGTTCGGTGTATACTATCCGTTTTTTGGTATTTTAATCTTATTGCCATCTACACTCTCTGTATTGTATAGACTATCTTCTTCAGCTGTGGTATTGGGCTCACAAGAAACCGCTAGTAAAGTTACACATGCTAATAGGCCAAGCATAATTTTTTTTTTGTTCGTTTTCATAAATTAAATAGGATTAGGGGTTTGACGAAAATTTTAACAAAAATAGAATTTTCAATCTGATTAATTCGATTTTAAATGTTAAATGTCGAGTAGGTAAAGGGGAATCTCACCCCTAAACCTCTCACAGAACCGTACGTGATAGTCTCCCATCATACGGCTCTTCAAGACCAAGACTTTGTGTGTATCCCACAAAATCCGAATTGATTAACCAAATCTTCCTCCTAAGAGTTGTAAGTCTTAATCAAATAATGGTCTTGCTAACCCCTTCGCTACGTCTAAGTTTCCAAAGACATCTCTTCGATACTATTCGCTACTACGAGTTAGTCCGCCA
>UOEL01000058.1_pt1 | contig 53582 bp, 57 predicted proteins | sample 1989351 | NCBI WGS metagenome assembly UOEL01 (sample SAMEA4712195, study PRJEB27164) | hydrothermal vent metagenome | biome: marine basaltic hydrothermal vent biome; feature: marine hydrothermal vent; material: mineral | place: Pacific Ocean | collected 2011-06-14/2011-07-23 | depth 1719 m
ACAACAATGCAACAGAGCGTGCAATAAGAAATGTAAAGGTGAAACACCTGCCGGCAGGCAGGGAAAGTCTCAGGGCAGTTTAAAACCGAAAAAGGAGCTCAAATATACGCTGTTATTAGATCGGTAACCGATACCTGTGTTAAAAATGGAACTAACCTGCTTAATGCTTTTAAAACAATTGCTAATCTAGCACCTGAATAGTTACAAAAAACTTAAGTATCGTTTTTTCCACTATTCGAATAAACCCGAAGATGTTCTGCTCTAACGATTTTGAACATTTCACCTATTCGGTTGTGTAGATCCTCTGTAATCTTAAAGACAAAACCTTTGTACCCCACATGCATGCTCATCGTATAATCGAGTTTTCCATATATCAGAAAATAGTTTGGGTCATTGGCCATTTCATCAGAATCCATTTCTTCATAGGGCTGAGCGGCAAAATTTATCTCTTCAGGGTTGCCACATGGTATAGAATATTCGACCCTGAAGCGTATTGTCTCGTAGTCTTTGAAATATTCGGTCATTCCTTTTTGTTTTATAAAGATGATCGCCAGGTAAAAGCGCATACTTTGGCCAATACTATACTATTGAAAAATATAGTAGTATTTTAATTTATAATATACAAGAACTTTCCTATTTATTTGAAAAAGGCAGAAAGAACTTTTTATCAATACAATCAGAAACTTGGTAAATCTTATATCCTTTAGCCACAAAACCAATAAAAAAAGCAAGTAGCTAACTATTGACCTCTATAAACTATTAAAATTGCCATGAAATTCTATCTATTAACAGTAGCAAACAGTGTGTTTTATCCGATAAATAAAAAATTGTATGCGCTTCATCGAAAATTTTGATACTTTTCGATATACTACACACTAGCCATATACGAATTGACTTACTACTAGCGTTCTTAATAAATGACCCCATATATATACGCCACCGCGGCCTACTTTATATTATTACTTCTTTCGAAGTTAGCAATAGTACACCTTGGCGAAAAGGAAAACAAAAAAGCTAAAAGGAGAATCGTAACTAATCAGTCTGTTTAAGTTGTTGATAATCAGTGATTTTCGCATTATTAAAAAATCGAAGTTGATTCATAAAAAGGCAAAAAAACAATCTTTTAAATCATAAGTGCCTGAATATCAGTAAAATTAAAATTTTGTTAAAATTTTTGGCCTAAAATCAAAATTCAAAAAAACGTTAGGTCAATGTTCTTAAAACAAGCTACTTAGCTAATTTTTTAAATGAAAAATGCATACTGATTAGTTACGGAGAATCAATTGGAATATTAACCTATACCACAATTAAGACAAAGCTTGATGAGCGTTTGGTTCTAGCCCTAGAATTCTTAATATTTATATTTCTTATTAGGTTCATTTTGATGCCAAATAAGCGTTTTAACCCCCTATTTCTGCTTTTTAACGATACTTTATCAGTGAATATGTAATTTTAGTAATCTTTTTGCGTTATATTTACAAACAAATATTGGGGCATGGACAAATACCTTATTATATTACTTATATATATAGTGGCTTACGGCTTTTCAATTGCCGTAAGGCCCTATATAGAAAAATAACAGGTTGACTTTATTCGACCCTGAACATCCTAAAAGAACACTTTTGGGTGTTTTTTATGCTTAATTTGAAAGCTTGCACAGTTAGAATTCAGGTTAAAACAGTTAAATAGTCCTTTTTTGAAAATTTATAAACGAAAAGACCCAACAAATTTGTTGGGTCTTTTCGTTTATAAATTTATTGATCCCGTTCAAAGATTTTACTCGGTCAAAGAGTAAAATCGCAAACAAAGGTATCGATTTAAGATCCGCACATCAAGCAATCATCATCAGGCTCACCTTCTTTGGCCCTTGCGATCATCTCTTTCATTTCTTGAGGGGTCATTGGTTGAATATCCACTTCTGCCTGTGTCGCTGTGGCCGAAGTAGTTTCTACTTGTATCGTAACGGCTTCCGCCGCTGTTGGTCGTGATGTAGACACTTCTGCTTCTGCCGCTATACTGGTAGGCACTTCCTTTTTCTTGGTATTGTCCAAGGTAAACTTTATGGCATCTACCGCTGACTTCGTTCGTAGATAGTACATACCGGTTTTCAGTCCGCTTTTCCATGCATAAAAATGCATCGATGTCAATTTTGAATAGTTGGCGTCTTCCATAAAGAGATTCAACGATTGACTTTGGTCTATAAAGTACCCTCGGTGACGGCTCATATCAATAATATCTTTCATGCTCAGCTCCCACACTGTTTTATACAGTTCTTTGATATCATCAGGAATAATATCAAGGTGTTGAATGGATCCGTTCGCGCGCATCAGCTCTTGTTTTAGGCTCTCGTTCCATAAGCCAAGATTTACCAAATCTTCCAATAGGTGTTTGTTCACTACGATGAATTCGCCCGAAAGCACTCTACGTGTATAGATATTGGAAGTATACGGTTCAAAACACTCATTATTTCCGAGAATCTGTGAAGTAGAGGCTGTTGGCATCGGTGCTACCAACAAAGAGTTGCGCATTCCGTTTTTCTTTATGTCCTTACGCAGTTTTGACCAATCCCATCTTCCTGACAATTCTTTGTCTTCTATGTTCCAAAGGTTGTGTTGAAACTTACCTTCTGAGATAGGCGAACCTTCATAAGAAGAATACGACCCTTCTTTTTTGGCCGCTTCCATTGAGGCTGTAACCGCTGCAAAATAAAGAGTTTCGAATATCTCTTGGTTCAATTTTTTGGCCTCATCGCTCGTAAAGGGCAAACGCAACATAATAAAAGCATCTGCCAAACCTTGAACACCTAGACCAATGGGTCTGTGTCTCATATTGGAGTTTTCCGCTTCTTTGATGGGATAATAATTGCGATCAATGACCTTGTTCAGGTTTTTTGTTACACGCTTGGTGACCTTGAACAATTCTTTATGATCAAACTCCCCGTTTTTAACGAACATTGGCAAGGCAATCGACGCCAAGTTGCATACGGCCACCTCATCAGGGGACGTGTACTCCATAATCTCGGTACATAAATTGGAAGAACGAATGGTTCCCAAGTTCATCTGATTGCTTTTACGGTTGGCCGCATCTTTGTACAACATGTACGGCGTACCGGTCTCGATTTGTGATTCAAGTATTTTTTCCCAAAGTTCACGGGCCTTTACTGTCTTGCGGCCTTTGCCTTTGGCTTCGTAGCCTAAATATAGTTTTTCGAATTCCTCACTATGGTTGGTGAAAAGACCCTGACATTCATTGGGGCACATCAGGGTCCAATCTTCATTGGCCTCTACCCGTTTCATGAACAAATCAGAAATCCACATGGCATAAAAAAGATCGCGTGCGCGCATTTCTTCTTTACCGTGGTTCTTTTTCAAATCTAAAAATTCATAGATATCGGCATGCCAAGGCTCCATATATATGGCAAAACTTCCCTTTCGTTTTCCGCCGCCCTGATCTACGTATCTGGCAGTATCGTTGAATACCTGTAGCATGGGAACGATTCCGTTGGATGTTCCATTAGTTCCTGCAATATAAGAACCCGTAGCCCTGATATTATGAATTGAAAGACCAATACCGCCCGCTGATTGTGAAATTTTCGCCGTCTGCTTCAAGGTGTCATATATACCATCGATACTATCATCTTTCATTGCCAAAAGAAAGCATGAGGACATCTGTGGTTTTGGTGTGCCCGAATTGAAAAGTGTGGGCGTGGCATGCGTAAAATATTTTTTTGACATCAACTCGTATGTCTCAATGGCCGAGTCTAAATCATTTAAGTGTATACCTATGGAAACTCGCATTAACATATGTTGCGGCCGCTCTGCAATCTTTCCGTTCAACTTTAACAAATACGAACGCTCCAATGTTTTAAAACCAAAATAATCGTAACCGAAATCACGGTTATAGATAATGGTAGAATCTAATTTTTCTGCGTTTTCAGTAATAACCTTCATTACCTCATCTGCAATTAAAGGAGCTTCTTTACCCGTTCTCGGGTTTACGTATACATGCAGATCCCTCATTGTTTCAGAGAAGGATTTTTTGGTGTTCTTATGTAGATTGGAAATAGAGATACGGGCAGCGAGTTTCGCATAGTCAGGGTGCGTCGTCGTCATTGTGGCCGAAATCTCTGCAGCCAAATTATCGAGCTCTGATGTGGTTACGCCGTCATACAGGCCTTCTATAACACGCATTGCTACTTTTAAGGGGTCTACCAGCCTGTTAAGACCGTAGCATAGTTTTCGTACTCTGGCCGTGATCTTGTCGAACATGATCACCTCTTTTCTTCCGTCTCTTTTAACTACATACATCTTCTACTTTTGTTTTTTAATGGTTATTTTAGTTTTGTTGGTCTGTCAGACCCATAAGATTTGATAAACCTTGTAGCTCTGGAATTTTAATTTACGAAGTGCGATTTACGATTATGTTCATCATACAAGTCAACCTGAAATTTTATTTTCTATTTATTTTCTTTCGCATCGTGTTTATGGACGCTACCGTTATGGATATCAGTTCGTTTGCTTCTTTTAATAATCTTCTTATTTCTACATGCTCCTTTTTAGAAATAATCAAGAATATTTTCAAAAAATACATACTCTCATCGGTCTCCTCTTCAACTATTTTCAATTTATTTATAAAATCGGCATCGGATTTTGCTCGACAAGCTGCTCTGTAATTTGCTCCAACGGAACTTGGGCATCAAATCAATTGTCTACAAAAAGCATCGTATTCTCTGGTCGCTGGAAAATTTTGAGCACAGATGCCAACAATCAAAAATCGTAAATCAGAAGTCTGCGTCGAAACTGATTTTCTGAACGTCTTCGTTCTTGTCTTTATTGAGAACACCTGCTTTTTGGTATTCAGAAACTCTTTTTTCAAAGAAATTGGTTTTTCCTTGTAGCGAAATCATATCCATAAAATCAAATGGATTGGTGGCATTGTATACTTTCTCGCAATCTAATTCAACTAATAATCGATCGGTGACGAACTCTAGGTATTGGGTCATGAGTTTTGAATTCATACCGATCAAACTTGCCGGGAGCGATTCGGTAATAAACTCACGCTCTATATCAAGGGCATCTACAAGAATCTCTGTAATTCGTTCTTTGGGCACTTTATTTATCAAGTGATGGTTATGAAGGTGTACCGCATAATCACAGTGCATACCTTCATCTCTTGAAATCAATTCATTTGAAAACGTAAGCCCTGGCAACAGGCCTCTTTTCTTCAACCAAAAGATTGAACAAAAAGAACCTGAAAAGAAAATACCCTCTACTGCGGCAAAGGCGATCAAACGTTCTGCAAAACTCGGTGAATCAATCCATTGTAATGCCCAATCTGCTTTCTTTTTGATAGCGGGAAAATTTTCAATGGCCGTAAAAAGAATATGTTTTTCCTTTTCATCTTTCACATACGTATCGATTAACAATGAATACGTTTCTGAGTGAATATTCTCCATCATAATCTGAAAACCATAGAAAAATTTGGCTTCTGAGTACTGCACTTCATTTACAAAGTTTTCTGCTAAATTTTCATTTACTATTCCGTCAGATGCCGCAAAAAACGCTAAGATATGTTTGATGAAATAGCGTTCATCATCACTTAGTTTATTGTTCCAATGGTTTAAGTCTTCGCTCAAATCTATCTCTTCCGCTGTCCAAATACAGGCCTCTTGTTTTTTGTACCATTCCCAAAGATCATGGTGTTGAATAGGAAAAATAACAAAACGATCTTTGTTCTCGGCCAAAATGGGCTCTACGGCTATGGACATATTCTTACAAATTAAAAGGTTAGTGCGAATGAGTTAAAAATCACCCCTGTGCTGGGCTTACAAAGATGTAAAAACAAGACCGATTTCTAAAGCCCATTTTATCAATAACGGTACAAAGTTTTTAACATGCTATGTTGAAATGTAGGTTGGCTCGTGATGTTCATTGCCTTTCTCGAAAAATAAGATTTTACATAAAATTTACGTAACTATTCAGGTGCTAGATTAGCAATTGTTTTAAAAGCATTAAGCAGGTTAGTTCCATTTTTAACACAGGTATCGGTTACCGATCTAATAACAGCATATATTTAAGCTCCTTTTTCGGTTTTAACCCGCATTATGCAATAGAACTTCGTGATGAGGTTTGAAAGACCAATAAAATCAGTGATTTTACTTCAAGCGGCATAGCACCGCCATGGTGATTGAAGTAAACCAAGTGAAACGTCTTATTTTGAAGGTATTTCAAACTGTAATAGATTTTTTATCGCATAATGCGGGTTTAAGCTGAGATCCTCGGCTATAAGTGATAAAATGAAGATTTCGTAAGTCTGGCAAATACTTGCCAAACTTCTTTATCGACTTATGTTCTCGCTCTAGTTTCTCAAGAAGTATCGGGGATCCATCGGTACTGGTTTCCGATGTCGAAAAACCAACGGGTGCTTTATTCGCTCTGTAAAATAAGGCGTCTTTAGTGCTCAAAATCGGGTGTGTTTTTAAATGTTGTTTTTGCTTGTTTGCACAATGAATTTAACACTTTACGCCCAATTTTATCTATTTACAATGAATTTTTCGGGTTAGCTCGATCTCAAAACGAACCAAAACATAAAATAGTACTAAAATATACTGTCATATTGTCACGATTTTGAATTTAGCCCTATCTTTGCAAGCCTATTTAAACTAAAGGTAATCGCAGGTGTTATATGAAAAAACCCATTGACAAATCAATTCAGGGCACGCCTCTTTCAGTCAAAAAGAACAAGGTGAACCAACGTAAGCTTTATATTGAAAGTTATGGGTGCGCCATGAATTTTTCTGACAGCGAGATCGTTGCTTCCATTTTGACCGATGAAGGTTTTAGCACCACCGATAATTTAGAGGATGCCGATCTGGTTTTGGTCAACACCTGTTCCATTCGAGAAAAAGCAGAGCTTACCGTTCGAAAACGTTTAGAGAAGTTCAATGCCATCAAAAAACACAGGCCTCATTTAAAGGTAGGGGTTTTAGGGTGTATGGCCGAACGCTTAAAGCACCAGTTGCTCGAAGAAGAAAAAATAGTGGATATGGTCGTTGGCCCTGATGCCTATAAAGACCTTCCCAACCTTATACAAGAAATTGACGCAGGTCGTGATGCCGTGAACGTGGCGCTTTCAAAAGAAGAGACCTATGGTGATATCGCCCCGGTTCGCTTGAATACCAATGGCGTAAGTGCTTTGGTATCGATAACCCGTGGCTGCGATAATATGTGTACCTTTTGTGTAGTGCCGTTTACCCGTGGCCGAGAACGTAGCCGTGACCCATTTTCAATAATGGAAGAGGTAAATGATCTAAGTGCCAAAGGTTTTAAAGAGATTACCTTATTGGGGCAGAATGTAGATAGTTATTTATGGTATGGCGGAGGGCTCAAGAAAGATTACGACAAGGCTTCGGAAATTCAAAAAGCCACTGCCGTGGATTTTTCCAAACTTTTAGAAATAGTCGCACTCGCACAACCGGGTATGCGTATTCGGTTCTCTACCTCGAACCCACAAGATATGACCTTGGATGTCATCAAAACGATGGCAAAACACGATAACATCTGTAACCATATACACCTGCCCGTTCAGAGCGGAAGCAATCGTATTTTAAAGCAAATGAACCGTCTACATACTATTGAGGAGTATTTTGAATTGATCGACAACGTTCGCAAAATTCTACCCGATTGTGCTATTTCACAAGATATCATCTCAGGCTTTCCGACAGAGACCGAAAAAGACCATCTAGATACCCTGGCCGTTTTAAAACACGTAAAGTATGACTTCGGGTATATGTACCTCTATTCAGAACGCCCGGGAACAATGGCGGCCCGAAAATTTGAAGATGATGTGCTCGAAGAAACGAAACAACGAAGACTGGCTGAGATTATCGCCCTACAACGAGAGCATTGTAAATATAGAACCGAAGAGCATTTGGGCAATATCGAAGAGGTTTTAATCGAGACGACCTCAAAAAAATCAGAGGCACAATGGATGGGGCGCAACCCACAAAACACCGTAGTCGTCTTTCCAAAGGAAAATTATAAGATCGGAGACTTTGTAAAAGTCAAAATAAATGAATGTACTTCGGCCACTTTGATAGGAAAAGCTATAGGTATATCAGAGAAGAGCCCTAAATTAGTTCTTATGAGCACAAAAATATAAATTAACAGATTTTCGCCCTTTTGCGGAAAAGACAATAAACTAATGGAATCAATTCAATCGACAAAACAACGTTTTGAGATTATCGGCAACGACCCAAAACTGAACCGTGCCATTGAAAAGGCCATTCAAGTGGCCCCAACCGATATTTCGGTTTTGGTAACAGGTGAAAGTGGGGTAGGCAAAGAATCCATACCCAAGATCATACATTCGTTATCGTTTAGAAAACACGCCAAGTATATTGCGGTAAACTGTGGGGCCATACCCGAAGGCACCATTGACAGTGAACTGTTTGGTCATGAAAAAGGGGCTTTTACAGGGGCAACCGCTACACGAAATGGTTATTTTGAAGTCGCCGATGGTGGTACCATTTTTTTAGATGAAGTAGGTGAATTACCCTTGACCACCCAAGTGCGTTTGCTAAGGGTCATCGAAAACGGAGAGTTCTTAAAAGTCGGATCTTCAAAGGTTCAGAAAACCGATGTGCGCATTGTGGCCGCCACCAATATTCAAATGTTCGAGGCCATAAAAAAAGAAAGATTTCGTGAAGATCTATACTATCGATTAAGTACGGTAGAAATCAATATTCCTCCCCTACGAGAACGTCAAGGTGATATTCACTTACTGTTTCGAAAATTTGCTTCCGATTTCGGACAGAAATACAAAATGCCTACTATTCGTTTAGAAGATGATGCAATACAGCTCTTATTGAAATACCGCTGGCCAGGAAACATTCGCCAACTTCGAAACATTGCAGAACAAATCTCGGTGTTGGAAGAAAGCCGAAACATTTCAATTTCTACCCTGAACGGTTATCTGCCCATTGCGAGCAGCTCGAACCTGCCGGCCATAATAGGGGGTGAAAAAAAAGAAGGTGATTTCAGTAATGAAAGAGAAATTCTCTATAAGGTGCTTTTTGATATGAAGGGCGACTTGAACGACCTCAAAAAACTGACCCTTGAACTGTTAAAGAACAACGATACCGACAAAGTTCAAGAAGAAAACGAAAACCTGATTCGAAAAATATACGGTTCAGACGATGAAAAACCACAGGCTGAAGACAACAAACCAATAGAGGTCTTACAACTTGCAGAACCTCAAATAGAACAGGTGGCACATCTACCTATTCAAGAAGACAAGTACCACTTCGCCGAAGAAATAGAAGAAGAAGAAACCCTATCTTTACAAGAGAAAGAAATCGAACTAATAAAGAAGTCGTTAGTTAGAAACCGAGGAAAACGAAAAGCCGCAGCCGCAGAATTGGGTATTTCAGAACGCACCTTGTATCGCAAGATCAAGCAGTATGACTTATAAGCGGTCAATAACCAAAATAAAAAAAGATTTTGAGATTTTTTAGAAAACATATTTATCGTATTCTCATACTTGCCGTGCTGGTTACCTTTACTGGTTGCGGAATCTACAATTTAACCGGTGGCGATGTTGGTACCGCCAAAACATTTCAGGTCAATTATTTTCAGAACTATGCAACACAAAGTCCGGGCTCTACATTCGAGCCGGGTATGGATCGTGATTTTACCTTGGCCCTTCAAGACCGTATTTTGAACCAAACCAGTTTAGATTTGACCAATTCGAGCGGAGATTTAGTATATGAAGGTGAAATTGTAGAATACCGCATATCGCCAATGAGCGCAACAGCGCAACAGACCGCTGCACAAAATAGGCTTTCAATAGGGGTCAATGTTCGTTTTACGAATTCAACTAAAGAAGATGTCGGTTTTGAACAACGCTTTTCCTTCTTTTTCGACTACCCGGCCAACACTCAGTTATCGTCAATAAAAAGTGAGGCCCATGAAATGATCTTCGAACGAATTACCCAAGATATTTTCAATGCTTCGCTTGCCGATTGGTAATCAGAAGTTTAGAATATGAGGAATATGATAATTTCGTATGCCAAAAGTCTATCGCTTTATCGATAAAATATTCATAATGCATATTATATGTATAATATATTTTTTGTATATTTATCTCACTAAATCAAAAACATGAGAAAGAATATAGATATAGACGAAACTATTTTAACTAAATTGAAAATTTTGTCAGCCTTTGAAGAAATGAGCGTTAAATCATTAATGGAAAAAGCAGTGTCTTTTTTTGTTGAGCACAAAGAAAAAGAACGCCTTAATTCTCTCTCGGACGAAGAGAAGGAAGATTTGGGACTTCTTCTTCTAATGCAACAATCAGAAAGAAGTGATACGGTCAGTAGAGAAGAGGTAATGAAAGCCTTGGACGAATGAAAATAGTTTATTTAAAGAGCTTTCTTAATGATATTAAGAAATTGAGGGATAAAGACCTTAAAGCGAAAATAAAAAAATTAATCCTGAGTATCGAAAAAGCCGAACGTTTGGAAGATTTATCCAACGCAAAAAAAATGAAGGGCTATTCAATAGCGTATAGAATTAGGATCGGAAATTATAGAATGGGGATTTATAAAGAAACTGAAATTGTCGAAATTGCCCGTTTTCTAAGACGAAGTGATATCTACAAGGTTTTTTCAAAGAAAAATGACAAATGAAAGCCCTGTATACTTGCGTTTTTAGAGGTAGCTTTGATGTGTTTCAAAACAGTCTCTAAATCAGAAAAAAGTTAATGTCATTCATTATGGTTTAAATAAACGACAAAGAAAAAACCCAATTATTTATTTCTGGTTTTCAATATAAAATGAACGTACAAGATTTTACATACCTCTTACAAAACCCCAATAAGGTGATCTCGGTCGACCAGACCAAGCAATTGGAAGATATCTTATCTGAATATCCGTATTTTCAAGCGGCAAGAGCTGTTCATTTAAAAGGGTTAAAAAATTTGAACAGTTTTAAGTACAATGACGCCCTCAAGGTCACCGCAGCCTATACCACAGACAGAAATATTCTCTTTGACTTCATCACTTCAAGAGCGTTTTTGCAAAATACCGTTGCCGACACCATTTCGCACAAAAACACATCACATGTTGAGGCCGAAACCAGTTTAGAGGAAATACGCCCTTCTGAGAAAAATGATGGCCCCCTAATTAAAAAATCAGGCGATGCGCCTTTACCGCAGACCATTTCAGATACAGAAAATATCTTAGATCCCGAACTTTTAAAATCTAAAGAAGAAAAAGCAAAGAAAACACTTGAACTGGGCCAACCCCTTGCCTTTACGAAAGAAGAAAAGTACTCATTTGGTGAATGGCTGCAACTAACATCGCATAAAACCATTGAAAGAAAAGCCGATGAGGCACCGAGCAAGAACATAAAAGAGCTCGAAACGATTGATTTTCCATTGGAAGAAGCTATTTTGAAAAAGAAAAAATTCGAACTTATCGATAAATTCATCGCAAATAATCCGAAAATAGCACCTAAAGAAAATCCGTCTAAGGTAAAAACCAAAAAGGCCACGAAATTCGACAATAAAGAGTTGATGACAGAGACCTTGGCAAAAGTATATTTAGAACAAAAAAAGTACAAGAATACCATACAGGCTTACAAAATCTTAAGTTTGAAATATCCAGAAAAAAGTGGTTTCTTTGCAGACCGAATAAAAGCGGTAGAAAAAATACAAAAAGAAAATACCTAAGCATAAATGAGTACATTTTCAATATTTTTAATTCTAATCCTTATCATTTGTTTTCTATTGATGTTGGTTGTCATGGTGCAAAACCCAAAAGGTGGCGGCTTGTCTTCCTCTTTTGGCGGAGGTGGTAGCCAAGTGGTCGGTGGAGTAAAGAAAACAGGAGATTTCTTAGACAAAAGCACATGGATATTGGCGACAATGTTGATTGTCTTGATATTGGCATCAAATGTTACCCTACAAGGAAATTTCGGCGATACCGATTCAAAACTTTTAAACGGAGATGAAATAGAAACTACGGTACCCGATGATATTCCGGTCGTATTGCCTGATGATGTTTCTGAACCCGCTACAGACACTGAGGCGCCAAAAGACAGCATCTAGGTCTAGCTATAGAGCAAAAAAAAATGCCAGCCCAAATGACAAGCTGGCATTTTTTTTACAAAATGGCAGATTCTAAATAATGGCATAGTTTCTGTCCAATACCATTTTGATTATAAAATACAGTCGAACATACACTAATTTAAAAATTGAATACTATGGCTAAAGTTAGCATTAAACCATTGGCGGATAGGGTTCTTGTTCTGCCTATGGCCGCTGAGACAAAAACCGCATCTGGCATTTATATTCCAGACACTGCAAAAGAAAAACCACAAAAAGGAAAAGTCGTGGCCGTTGGCCCAGGCACAAAAGACGACCGGGTTACCGTAAAAATCGGTAACACCGTTCTATACGGTAAATTTTCGGGCACCGAACTAAAATTGGATGGTATCGACTATTTGATGGTGCGTGAGAGTGATATTTTAGGAACCATATAGTTTCATTCCTGCAAATATCGGGACGGGAGTCTCAAGAACAAAACAATCTAAAATAATTAAAAAATTTCCCGTCTTCACGGGAAGGACAATAAAATATAAAACTATGGCAAAAGATATAAAATTCGATATTGATGCTCGTGACGGCCTAAAAAAAGGTGTTGATGCCTTGGCCAACGCGGTAAAAGTCACTTTAGGGCCAAAAGGCAGAAACGTAATCATTAGCAAATCTTTCGGAGCTCCTCAGGTGACCAAAGATGGTGTTACCGTAGCAAAAGAAATAGAATTGGCGGATCCTTTAGAGAACATGGGTGCGCAAATGGTAAAAGAAGTGGCTTCAAAAACCAACGATCAAGCGGGTGATGGTACGACGACCGCTACCGTTTTGGCGCAAGCGATTGTAAAGGAAGGATTGAAGAACGTAGCCGCAGGTGCAAACCCAATGGATCTGAAAAAAGGAATCGACAAAGCAGTTGGGGCTATAGTCGAAAACTTGAAAAAACAATCTAAAAAAGTTGGTGATTCATCTGAAAAAATCAAGCAGGTAGCCTCAATTTCCTCTAACAACGATAGCGCTATAGGCGACCTAATAGCCAAAGCTTTTGGCAAGGTGGGCAAAGAAGGCGTAATTACCGTAGAAGAAGCCAAAGGAACCGAGACTTATGTAGACGTTGTGGAAGGTATGCAATTTGACAGAGGGTACCTATCACCTTATTTCGTTACCGATTCAGAAAAGATGGTTACCGATCTTGAAAATCCGTACATCTTATTGTTCGATAAGAAAATCTCATCGATGAAAGATCTGCTTCCCGTATTGGAGCCCGTAGCACAATCAGGAAAACCTCTTTTGATCATCGCCGAAGATGTTGATGGTGAAGCTTTGGCCACTTTGGTAGTGAACAAGCTGAGGGGCTCTTTAAAAATAGCCGCAGTAAAAGCACCGGGCTTTGGTGATCGAAGAAAAGCAATGTTGGAAGATATCGCCATCTTGACCAAGGGAACCGTAATCTCAGAAGAAAGAGGTTTCTCTTTAGACAATGCCACCATTGATATGTTGGGTACCTGTGAAAAAGTAACGATCGACAAAGACAATACCACTATTGTAAATGGTGGTGGTACTGCAAAGAACATCAAAAGCAGGGTAAACCAGATCAAGTCGCAAATTGAGACCACAACCTCTGATTACGACAAGGAAAAACTGCAAGAGCGTTTGGCCAAATTGGCAGGTGGCGTCGCCGTACTATATGTTGGTGCCGCATCAGAAGTAGAGATGAAAGAGAAAAAAGACAGGGTAGATGATGCGCTGCATGCAACAAGGGCCGCTGTTGAAGAAGGTATTGTAGCTGGTGGTGGTGTTGCCTTTATTCGTGCCAAATCAGTACTTTCAAAAGTAAGTGTTGAGAACGCAGATGAAGAAACCGGATTACAGATCGTGGCAAAAGCCATCGAATCGCCCATAAGAGCGATTGTTGAAAATGCAGGTGGTGAAGGTTCTGTAGTAGTTGCCAAAATAATGGATGGCAAAGCAGACTATGGTTACGATGCGAAATCTGAAAAATATGTCGAAATGTTCAAAGCGGGTATAATAGATCCCACAAAAGTTACAAGGGTCGCATTGGAAAATGCAGCCTCTGTTGCCGGTATGATCTTGACTACCGAATGCTCTTTGACCGACATCAAAGAAGATGCACCTACCGGCCCACCAATGGGCGGTGGTGGCGGAATGCCAGGTATGATGTAATAGCTACCGCAAATTATATTGTTAAGCTGAAACCCGTTTCTGGAATATTCTAGAAACGGGTTTTTCTCTTTCATAGGTAAAACTATTCTAACAATAAATCACACTTAATGAACTGATTTAAACCAGTTCAATTACTATAGATCTCAGTTTCATAAAAAGCGGGTATCGAAAACCAAAAGGCCATAAAGGCCGAAGCTGGTTTTAATTGTTGCCCAGCACTGGGCCCTGAGATCGCTTCACCAAATATATTCCAGTCACTGCCATCACTATCTCTTAAGATTACCTCGGACCCATCGCTCACATAATCAAATTCCAAAGCACTGCTCTGCGCATTCAATTCAAAAGAGGCCATAAAATCTTGGTTGCCCACCAATAGATAATCCTTTCCCTTAAAAGAATCTTTGAAAATACCTGTCGATGTAAAAGCATTGAACTGGTACACCTTTGATTGTCCATCGTCTACAATGGCAAGTACCCGTTCTTTTAATGGCAGCCTGTTATCTTTTTCAACAGGAAACAAAAAGCGGCTATTGTTCGTGTTATAATCACCATAGGGCGATATCCCATACGTTCTGGAAAAACCTGTGCTTGTACCTACGACCTTGGTATTGGGGTACATGGCCTTCCACGTTTTCCAATTGGTCTCTACCAACATAATCAGATCTGCCTTTTCACCCAATAGGTTACCGTTGACCGATTCGTTTAAAATCTGTGACCAATTACTATCGGTCGCCCTATCATAGGGTATCAAATTTGTATTGTACAACAGCCCCGAAACCCCAAAAGTGGTCTCTTTTCCATCAATAATCCTGTTCCACCCTATGCCCGTACCTGTGAGTGGACAATAGGTAACGGCCAAAGAAACATCGCCTATATTGTCATTGATGATTTCATGCCAATCTAATATAATATGTGGATAAGCCCTAATATCATCTCCGTTCTTAAACCCAAGAACCAGATCCGTATCAAGAAGAATGGTGGTATTCTGTACTTCAATAAAAGTAGGATTGACCAATGCGGGAATACCGTCTTTACCAGGGCCGCCGTCTAAAACCTCTGATTTGGGAATACTCCATTCTACATTGGTAGGGTTACTGGGGTCTTGACCCCCTTGGGGGGGGCTGAGAACCCGGATCTTGTGTACTTGATGAGCTGCACGATAGAAATAGCAGCATGCAAAACGATAAAAATAGTGTCTTTTTCATAGTTGTTTAATTTAGTATATTCACTTCATTTTTTTTAAACTTAAAAGATATTCCTGCCGTAAAACGCCATGTTGGCGTAAGCTGCGTACCCTCTACATTACTGTAAATGGGCAGTTCTATACGTGTACTCAACGCAATAGTCGGGCTGATCTGCGCAGCTAGTTGCGGACGTACAAAAACCCATTCGCCACCCGTATTGGGAATATCGGAACCATCGATCTTATCACTAAAAGATTTACGGTACTTAAATACCACACCCAGATCGAATATCGTATTGAACAAAAGAAATTGATCGGTATAGCCTGCATTCGCCTGAACCACATCACCAAATTCATAAATGGCCAAACCGTTCAAATACGAATTGTTCTTGCCCGTCAATCGATACGTAAAACTTCCTGAGAGTGTGGCCGATGGCCTAAAGTTCAATCCTTTTGAAACAGACAGCCATCCCAACATATCCCATGCGCCACTACCGGGCTGTAGGTCGGCCGTTAACTGAAGACCGTCTTCAGTGGTCAGATCCGATTCTCCTAGGGGAGCCTTTGTTCCTATTCCCAAATTCAGTACCGTACCTTGCCCAAGAACATTCGGCATTGCATATTTGCCCAAGAAAACGGCATCACCGATTCCTGAGGTTTCGGTAAGGTTCTCATTGCCGAATTGAGAGATGGTACGGGTTTGATTTACCCATGTGAACAGGGCCTCAAAAGAAACTCGATCGGTAAATGCATATCCCGCACTCACTAAGACGGAGTTCGTGATCCGAAGTCTAGAGTCATCATCCAATTTATCAGAACCTGCATTTAAGGTGTTCAGGTTATTATAATCATAATTCAACCCTGCTATGAACGAACCTTTCCCCTCATTGGGCAACCCTAGATTATTTGACAAGGGCACGCCGCCAGAACAACAGGTTTGTGAAATAAGATGTTGTCCCAATAAAAAAACCGATATAAAAAAGATGATCCGCACTAAATTTTCCATTATTTACATGGATTTAGTGTGGAGAAGGAATGCAACCTTACAAAATGAAATGTTAAACTATTGATATAACAGAATAGCAAAAACCGCTTCTAAGCAAGAAACGGTCTTTATATATTTGGGTTATATGATAAAAAAGTTTAGTGACTGTCACTATCATCGGTATCGTCATCACGATACTTGCAACAAGGGTGCACACTGTCATAGGCCTCGTCGGTAGCTTTAAGTTCTTTGGTATCATGGCCCACACCTACCAAAGCGGTCTTTATTTTCATCGGATCCGTTTTTCGCTCATCGATGATCAATGACAATTGATGCGAGGGTATATCCCAAGAAGCATATTTGACCCCTTTACAGTCTAAGGCCGCTTTTTCTATGCGAGCCTTGCACATTTCACATTTGCCATCGACCTTCATGGTCATTTTTTTGTTCTTTTCTTGAGCGAAACTCATCGTTGCGGTCAATAAAAACACTATTGCTAAAATTGTTTTTTTCATGTTGTTGTTTTTAACCCGCATTATGCAATAGAAAACCTATTACAGTTTGAAATACCTTACAAAATAAGACGTTTCACTTGGTTTTCTTCAATCACCATGGCGGTGCTATGCCGCTTGAAGTAAAATCACTGATTTTATTGGTCTTTCAAACCTCATCACGAAGTTCTATCGCATAATGCGGGTTTAACTTCTTTATTCTTTTATTAGTCTCTGTTCAATTATAACTTATACCGAAACCCCGCATAGAACATTCTACCCATAACAGGAGCATACACTATACTGGTGTCAAAATTTGTGCCAAACGGATTATCGGCACTCAATACCGGGTTAGCTTGTTTAAAATTAGTCAAATTTTCTCCCCCTACATAAATTTCAAACTTTTTTGAAAACACTTTGGAAATCTGTGCGTTCATCAAGCTGTATGCTTTTGAATACTGCCCCAACCTATACTGTGGCTCATTGGCATCAGTATTTGGCAAACGCTGCTTGCCCAATGTATGTAAGGTATAGTCAAAACGCCATTGCGCCCCATTTTCTTTTATATGGGTTTCATAACCCACATTCGCAAAAAACCGATGCTGCGCCTGTAAAGGTTTTTGAAGCGAGCCACTTCTATAATCTGTTTCCACATCATAATACTTATAAGCGGTACGCAGCTTTAAATGTTCTAACAATTCATAATTCACCTCAAACTGAAAACTATTGGCATGGCTTTTTCCTTCTAAATTATAAAAAGAAACTGCTCTGGGGTTTTCCCGATCAACAACTACCTGATTAATAAAATCTGTTTTGTAGAAATCAATACTGACATCGCCCGGTCTTTCAAAAAAGGTAAAGCCTTGAAGAAAACTCACCCCATAGTTCCACGCATCTTCTGGATCTAGGCCGTAAACACTTCCCCCTGCATCGCTTATTTGAATTTGTCTTGATGAGGCAAATAATTGTTGGTTTTCGGCAAAAATATTGGCCGCTCGCCTACCTCTTCCGAAGGAGCCTCTTAAACTTGCTTTTTCCCAAGGGGAATAACGTATATGCAATCTTGGTGTGATAAAAGTACCCAACCGATTGTGGGTATCAACACGAAGACCTGCTGTAAGACTCAACTTCTCTAAATTATCATAGCTGTACTCGAAAAATGCCCCTACCGAAGCATCGCTCCTTGAATAATCAGTAGTGTTCACCAATTCTTTATAGTCATCATAGGCAAAGGTCAGGCCTGTTTTGAACTTGCTCTGGGTATTGCCTATTATAGAATTGAACAACAGACTTGAATATATACTCTCATGGCCAATATCATACTGGTTGAAGCTGTAGTACGAATCTTGCTTATGATTGCTGTACGATGCCTGAAACCCAAAACTCTGATAGGGCAATGCTGGAAAAACATACCCCAATTTCAACGAAGTATCAAAACGACGTGTGTCAATTTCACTACCCCAAGCATTGGTCGTAAACTTATCGGTATCTGGATCAAAATCAACCTGACCAACTTGTTTTTCATCGTTCAAAAAGCGGAAATTGATAAAACTGACCCAACCCGTTTCCGGGTTTTGATATTGCCAACGGTTCATGACGTTGATTTGCTGGGCCAAGGGCGCATCCAAAAACCCGTCACCGTTGTTCTCCTCTTCTTGGGTTCTTTTATTTCCATGGATGTAGAAACCCATACTCCATTTATCGGTCAATTTTCGATTGATGTGTGTGTTGAGTTCCAATCGGCCATTTTTATTTACGTAACCATTAACGAACAGCGCATTATCGGTCAAGGGTTTTACCAGTTCGGTATTGATCTGGCCCGATATGCTTTCATAGCCGTTCACCACACTACCGGCACCTTTGGTGATTTGAATGCTCTCTACCCAAGTACCTGGGGTAAAGGTCAAGCCATATGCCTGTGATGCCCCTCGAACCATGGGAATGTTCTCTTGGGTAATTAATAAATACGGACTCGTTAAGCCCAACATCTGAATCTGTTTTGTACCGGTAAGGGCATCTGAAAAATTAACATCAATAGACGGGTTGGTCTCAAAGCTTTCCGATAGGTTACAACAGGCTGCCTTTAGCAATTCGGCACTGTTCACCGTAATCACATTCTGCGCACTGAAATACGCTTTTTGAACGGCATCCCGTTTTTGCTCTACCACTACCTCATCCAATTCATTTGAAGGCCGTAATGAATGGTGCAACATTTTCGGTTCATTGACCGTTAAGGTATCTGATTGAAACCCAACATAGCTGATGATTAACTTATTATATTCTTTTTTATAAGGGATGGAGAAAAGCCCCTCTTCATTGGTTATCGTCCCAATTTGCGAATCCATCCAATACACATTTGCTCTGGGGAGACCTATGTGTTTGTTCGTGTCGCTGGCCTCCATGACCATACCTTCTACTCTTTCTTGAGAAAGACAAATAATCGGAAGCGCGATAAAAATTGCTAGTATTTTGAATTTATGCACAAATAACCTTAATTATACTACCTCCTGTGAACTGAACCACACTATGAACTCGTCTTGAGTTATTATTTTACCTGCGAATTTCGCACCTGCCAGCAGGTAGGCTTTGCCATTTTTGGCTTCCATAGCTATGGTTATGTAACCAAAAAATGACTTCATTATGGCACAAAAGCCATCATTCCTGCCCATTTGGCAGGCGGGCTCGGTTCCAAACAATAACTCAAGACGAGTTCTAAAAAACGGTTTCTTTTTTCCAAACTTAACCTATTTACTTCTCCATTGTTATTAACCAGGGTCAATTCTACAAGTTATAGCTTGTTTTTCAATTCTAGAGAAGTAGGCAAAAGTAATTGAAATCCATTTGAAAAACTCATATTCCTGTTTTCATTTGAAATGGAAGGATTCGTCTACATTCCGCCATGCCCTTCATGCCCGTTTGTAATTTTCCTCCCTTCTTCGTTCATCATTGATTTTTTACCTTTTAGTTGTCACATATAATGCAACGGTTTGGGCACCGGTCTATGGTTTACCGGGCAGCGGACGGTGCCGGTGCCGGTCTCGCTATGGTAAAGACAGTTCAACAGGTTGATGCCCTTGACGTTCCTGCCCTTGAAGTGGTCATAGTGATGACAATTGTGCTGGCCCGCCTTGCTGTACGGCTTCTCGATGATCGTGTCATCGAATATCGGGCAGGCATCATCACTACGGTACTTCTTCACAAAAGGCTTGACCGAGAGCCAAAGCTCCTTGCCCCCCGAGACCCCTCCCGAAAGATGGCGGGCGATCTTGTCGTGGAAGATGTTACCGTCCAGCAGTGAGGAGAGCCCCGTCGATGTGGCCTGTCCAAAACTGTTCAACAAATAGTCAGTGTACAAATCCTGTATGCTTTACATAAGGGAAAGTTAGCACTTTTTAAATCTTTGCGCAACTTGAGTTAGTAAGGGAAATAGGAGAAATAACTATGCTATCAGGACATGGAACACCTTGAGCCGGCGAAATGAACGATGCCGTAAATATCGCTCTAGAAAACAGCATCAAAAAACAGATAGTTAAAAATATAATCGTGCCGTACGTTAATTTTAAGATCACAGACGAAAACGTTACCAAAGAACAAAAAGCCCAACTTATAATAGGTGCAACTTCGCTATTGCAAAAGGTACTCAACAAAAACCCTGCAACAATATTTGTCATTATCGATGAAGTGAAAACCGATAATTGGGGGGGCGTGGGAGAACAAGTAAGCGAAAGAAGAAAACGAGAAAAGTAAGTATATTACATTTGCACTGTGAATGAACAAAATGTATTTACATTGATCAATCAACAAGATGGAAATCTTGCTTTTAAACTATTTTCATTTGACGACAACAGTCATTTTGACCATTTGCAACGCAATAATTTTTACACTATAATTTGGATAAAAGAAGGTGATGGGCTTTTAAAAGTAGATTTTTCGGAATACACGTTTCAAAAAGGCACATTTTTCAACCTTTTCAACCTTTTATGTTTTCCACTGACAAAAAAATAAAGGGCATAGCCATTCAGTTTCATTCTGATTATTATTGTATTCACCGAAACCCTACAGAAACCAATTGCGACACCGTTCTTTTCAATAATATTTATCAAGCTCCATTTTTCAAAGTTGAGGAAGAAATGGAGGAAAAGTTTGATTTTTTAATATCGCAATTGAAATCTGAATTTTCAAATGACGAAAATCAAGGCTATGCGCTACTTGTCCCTAGTTTAAAAGTGTTTTTGGGCAATACCTCAAGAATCAAAGCAAAATCTCAAATCTTAAAATCTCAATTATCAGATACCAAAACCCCTTTTGTTCTCCGAAATCTAAAAAGTGAAATTGAAACCAATTTCAAAAAGAAACATTCCGCAAGTGATTATGCCGATTTATTGAACATATCATCAAACGCCTTGGCGAAATTGGTAAAATCGAATTATAACAAAACACTCACAAAACTAATAACCGAACGAATAATTATCGAGGCAAAACGTGAATTGTACATGACCTCCAAACCAGTAAAGGAAATTGCTTGGTCATTAGGTTATAATGATGAGTTTTATTTTAGCAGATTGTTTAAAACGAATACCAATATTGCTCCACAAATGTATCGTGATACAGTTGGCTTTGGCAAAGCAGAACTAAATTGAGTACAAGAAACCAACTATTACAAAAGAACAAAAAAAAGTCGGCGGGCGATACTGTGCTAAATTACTTTTAATTAGCCTATTTAATGATTTCGCATGGTTGTTTTTAAAAGAAAATTGTAATTTTATCTCGGCACCAAAGTCAACTATCTGTAAAATCAAAAAGCAAGTATTTCAAAAGCCTTACCCTCTTCATATATCAATAACACCATGTTTGCTGACCTAAAACCACAAATAAGCCGTATTCTCAACAACCAGAAATTTGCTATAAACGCAAGGTTAAAACAAGTCTGTGACCTATTAAAAGAAAACATACCCCACTATGACTGGGACGGTTTTTATTTCAAGAACGACGATAAAGAAGAGCTAAAACTCGGCCCATATACCGGCAATCCTACAGATCACTCCATCATCCCTTTCGGCAAGGGCATTTGTGGCCAAGTTGCCCTATCGAACCAAAACTTTGTCGTGCCCGATGTACAAGCACAAGATAATTACATCGCCTGTAGCATTACGGTGAAATCTGAAATCGTGATTCCCCTGTTTTTGAATGGTAAAAATATCGGTCAAATCGACATCGATAGCAATACCCCCGATCCCTTCACGGAAGCCGACGAACGCTTTTTGGAATTCGTAAATCAAAAGGTGGCTCAAATACTTTGATAAACCGTTCAAAACTTTAAGGTTTTGTTGATAACCCTACCCATTTCATGCCGCTAAAAAAATTACTTTTGCTTGCTTATACCAACTTAACTGCAAAATGTTGTATATAAATTGGTTTAGTACATGACAAAAATCAGTTGAATTTATTAAATGTCCGGTCAAGCACAGTCGAAACCTCTTTCTTTAAGCCTTTTAGCAAAACAAGTTCTCGACTGCGCTCGAAATGACATTTTTGTAAAAGATTAAAATTCAGACGTTTATGAAATAGTAATATTTTTTGTCATGTACTATGATAAATTGGTATTATAACACTAACCGTAAGCACCTAACAATGAACACTGTCAAAAAAGCATCTTCTGCCCTGATTTCCGTTTTTCACAAAGATGGATTAGAACCCGTCGTAAGAAAATTTCAAGAACTTGGTATCACCATTTATTCGACCGGGGGTACTGAAAAATTCATTAAAGATCTTGGTATCGATGTCGTTCCTGTTGAGGAGGTGACCAACTATCCATCTATTCTTGGCGGAAGGGTGAAAACCTTGCACCCGAAGGTTTTTGGGGGTATTCTGAACCGACAAGACAATGAAGATGATGTTGCTCAATTGGAAGAGTTTGAAATTCCGCAATTGGATATTGTCATCGTAGATCTTTATCCCTTTGAAAAAACGGTTGCAAGTGGCGCCTCTGAGCAAGATATTATAGAAAAAATAGATATAGGGGGAATTTCATTGATTCGCGCAGCAGCAAAAAATTATAAAGATGTACTCTGCGTTTCATCTATGAAAGACTATGTTGAAGTTTTAGAATTGATCTCGGCCGAAAACGGAAGCACCACCTTGGAAGACCGCAGACGTTTTGCAGCGAAATCTTTCAATGTCTCCTCGCATTACGACACGACCATTTTCAACTATTTCAACAAGAACCATGAAGAAGCCGCATTGAAAATCAGCGAGACCGATGGAAAGGTTTTGCGTTATGGTGAAAATCCGCATCAAAAAGGGTTCTTCTTTGGCGATTTTGAAGCAATGTTCAGTAAACTTCACGGCAAGGAACTCTCGTACAACAACCTATTGGATGTTGATGCCGCTGTCAACCTGATGAACGAATTTAAAAACGATGCCCCCACCTTTGCCATTTTAAAACACAACAATGCCTGTGGTTTGGCCATGCGTGATACCCTTCACCAAGCCTATATCGATGCCCTGGCCGGCGATCCGGTTTCTGCCTTTGGCGGAGTACTGATTAGTAATAAAGAAATTGACAGGGCCACTGCAGAAGAAATACACAAATTGTTCTGTGAGGTAGTAATCGCTCGTAGTTATGCCGATGATGCCCTAGAAATACTAAAGGGCAAAAAAAATAGGATCATATTGATCTTGAACGTAGTCGACTTACCAAAAACAACCGTAAGAACTTGTTTAAATGGTGTTCTGGTACAAGATCGTGATCTTAAAACAGATGCGAAAATCGATTTGACCCAAGTGACGAACAAAAAACCTTCAGACAGCGAAATCGAAGACTTGATTTTTGCCTCAAAATTGTGCAAGCATACAAAATCGAATACCATTGTTTTGGCAAAAAACAAACAATTATGTGCCAGCGGCACTGGGCAGACATCTCGTGTAGATGCCCTGAATCAAGCAATTCACAAAGCTGAATCATTCAATTTTGATTTGAACGGGGCCGTTATGGCAAGTGATGCGTTCTTTCCTTTTCCAGATTGTGTTGAAATTGCGCATAAAAAAGGCATCTCTTGCGTTATACAACCGGGCGGATCGATAAAAGACCCATTGAGTATTGATTATTGCAATGAAAATAACGTTTCAATGGTAATGACCGGCACACGTCATTTCAAGCATTAATTTCACTACTTTTGCCGATGAAATACACCCTATCTAACTAGTAACATAACCAAACGAACAAAAAATGGGATTTTTTGATTTCATGACAGAAGAGATCGCCATCGATTTAGGAACGGCGAATACTCTTATCATTCACAACGACAAAGTTGTTGTTGACAGTCCGTCAATAGTCGCCCGAGATAGAATTTCCGGTAAAATCATCGCTGTTGGAAAGGATGCTAGCATGATGCAAGGAAAAACTCACGAGAACATCAAGACCATCAGGCCATTGAAAGATGGGGTAATCGCAGATTTCGATGCCTCTGAAAAGATGATCAATATGTTCATTAAGAACATTCCGGCCCTTAAGAAAAAATGGTTTCCGCCTGCATTGCGAATGGTCATCTGTATTCCTTCAGGTATAACAGAAGTCGAGATGCGCGCCGTAAAAGAATCGGCAGAACGGGTAAACGGAAAAGAAGTATATCTTATTCACGAACCTATGGCCGCCGCTATTGGTATCGGTCTTGATATCATGCAGCCAAAGGGAAATATGATCGTTGATATAGGTGGGGGTACTACTGAAATAGCCGTTATCGCTTTAGGGGGAATCGTTTGTGACAAATCGGTAAAAATTGCGGGTGATGTATTCACCAACGATATTATCTATTATATGCGTACCCAACATAACCTATATATAGGTGAAAGTACCGCTGAAAATATAAAGATCGAAATAGGGTCGGCACTTGAAAGTCTTCAATCACCACCAGATGACAAGTCGGTTCAAGGTAGGGATCTGTTGACAGGAAAACCTAAACAAGTACAAATCTCCTATCGCGAAATAGCAAAGGCTTTAGACAAATCGATTCTTCGTGTTGAGGATGCCGTTATGGAAACCCTATCACAAACCCCGCCAGAACTCGCGGCGGATATTTACAACACTGGCATCTATATGGCCGGGGGCGGGTCAATGCTCAGAGGGTTGGACAGAAGACTATCCCAAAAAACCGATTTGCCAGTTTACATAGCCGAAGACCCCTTAAGAGCGGTTGTTAGAGGTACGGGTATTGCGTTGAAAAATTTGGAGCGGTACAAGAATATCTTGATTAAATAGTCGCTGCGGTCTGAACATTACCGTATCACGGGTATCCTTCATTTTCGTTGAATTCAATATACAAAGGGAGCATAAAACCAATAGTGCATGCAGCAGATTATCAACTTCATAATCAGATATAAGAACTTTCTTCTATATCTCTTTTTGTTGATGGTCTCATTGGGCTTTACAATTCAATCGCATTCCTATCACCAATCGCGGTTTTTCAATTCTTCAAGTTGGGTCACGGGCAGTATTTACGAAACATCGTACGGTGTTACTTCTTATTTCGATCTGGGAAAAGAAAACAAAAAGCTGGTCGAAGACAATAAAATGCTTCGCCACCTCTTGTTCAATAAAAAATCGATCGGCTCCATAGAATTAGATTCCGTTCAAATCAGTTATACCATTACCTCTGCACAGGTTATAAAGAACAGTTATTCTGATCTAAGAAACTATATTACCATAAACAAAGGCAGAAAAGATAGTGTCAAACCTGATATGGGTGTCATTACTGCCAAAGGTATTTTGGGCATCGTGCAGAACATCTCGAACAATTACGCCACCGTACAAAGCATTTTGAACGAAAACTCGAACATCAACGCAAAAATCAAGAACAGCGACCACTTTGGTTCATTGGTATGGAATGCCGAAACCTATAACGTGGTGCAGTTGGTAGACATTCCGCGCTTGGTGTCAATTATGGTGGGTGACACCATCGTTACAGGGGCGATGAGCAGTATTTTTCCCGAAGACATCCCTATTGGCACGATAAAACAGTTCGACCTTGATAACTCAAAAAGTTTTTATCGAATCGATATTGCTCTTTTCAATGACATGACCAATATAAAAAACGTGTACATCGTCAACAACGAGAACAAACAAGAGATACTGCAATTACAATCAGATACCGACGCCGATGATCAGTAATTACTACATCATAAATATCATTCGGTTCGCACTTCTTGTTTTAGTGCAGGTTTTGGTTTTCAACAGACTCAACTTCTTTGGGTTTATCAATCCAATGGTCTACATTTTATTTTTGTACTGGTATCCCATAAAACAAAACAGGGCGGTCTTCATTGGTTTGAGTTTTTTATTGGGCCTCTCAATAGATTTCTTTTCGGACACCATGGCCATCAATGCGGCATCTACCATAACCATTGCCTATCTACAGCCTGCCATTACGCGTTTTGTCTTTGGTGTGAACTATGAATTTCAAAGTTTTAAACTGGGGAACGCCACCAAAGTACAACAATTCACTTTTTTAGCGTTATTGATAGTAGTGCACCATTTGGTTTTCTTTACATTGGAAATTTTTAGTTTCGCCAATTTGCTGCTAATTTTGAAAAAGACGTTTTATATAAGCTTGACAACCTTGATACTGTGTTTATTGTTTAGTTCACTCTTTAGTGTAAGAAAAGAATGAGAAAGATTCTCTTGTCATCTATAATCATTATTATAGGGATAACATTTATCGGTAGATTATCGTATTTACAGATATTTAGTTTTTCCCCAGATCAGGTTTTGGAAGATCCCGCCATCAAAGCGATCTACGACTATCCTGAACGAGGTTATATCTATGACCGAAACGGAAAATTATTGGTGGGCAATGATCCCGCCTATGACGTTATGGTCGTACCAAGAGAAGTAAAGGCGCTAGACACCTTAGAGTTCTGTAACCTTTTGAATATAGAAAAAGAACAGTTCATTAAAAAACTAAGAAAAGCAAGGGTCTATTCACCAAGGCTTCCTTCTGTTTTGGTACCCCAACTTTCAAAGGAAGATTACGCAAGGCTTCAAGAAAAAATGCGCCGGTATAAAGGTTTTTATATCCAAAAACGCTCTTTACGTTATTATGACACCGATAGTGGGGCCAATGTCTTAGGCTATATCAGTGAGGTAAGCGAACGAGATCTAGCAAAAAACCCACAATACGTGCAAGGCGAATTAACTGGGCGTACTGGGGTTGAAAAAGTATACGAAGATACCCTTAGAGGTCGCAAAGGCATACAGTATATACAAAAAGACAGATTCAATAGAGATATTGGCAGGTACAAAGATGGTGCTTTGGATGTTCTGCCCGTACAAGGCAAGGAAATCAGTCTGACCATTGACAAAGACCTTCAAGAATACGGTGAAAAATTGATGCACGGCAAGTGGGGCGGCGTTGTTGCCATAGAACCTTCTTCGGGCGAGATTCTTGCCATGATTTCTGGACCGACATACGATCCGGCACTATTGGTGGGCAGAAAGCGTTCTAAAAACTACAGCAAATTACATTACGATTCAATATCAAAACCCACCTTTGATCGGTCGATTTTGGCCGAGAGCTCACCAGGGTCCCCGTTTAAAATAATGAATGCCCTAGTCGCTCTTCAAATAGGTGCAATTGCCCCAAGTACCACGTTTCGTTGTTTAAATGGGTTTTATGTAGGAAGAACAAAAAGAGGTTGTCACTGCGGTGGGGGCACTCGAAACCTCAACAGTGGCATTTACAAATCTTGCAATGCTTATTTTGCTGGTACGTTTAGAAGAATATATGATAATTTTCCCACCACCGATGAAGGTCAGGATATTTGGGAAAAGCATATCAAAAGTTTTGGCCTAGGCAATTATTTAGGTTCAGATCTGCATACCGGACGACGAGGAAGAATTCCTGGTAAGGAGTACTATGACAAATGGTACGGTGACAACCGCTGGACATCCTCATATATCATTTCCAATGCCATAGGGCAGGGGGAAGTGTCTGCCACGCCTATTCAATTGGCCAATATGACGGCCGCCATAGCCAATCGTGGGCACTACTTTACGCCCCACATACTTAAAAAGATCGAAGGCAAGGGCATTGCGATTCCGAAATTTGTGGAAGCCAAGTATACGACCGTCGACAAGAAGCATTTTGAACCCATTGTTCAAGGTATGGCCGATGTGTATAAAAAAGGAACTGGAAGGTGGGTACAAGTAGAAGGCATCGACATTGCCGGAAAAACGGGGACTGTCGAAAACTTCACTATTATCGACAATGTAAAAACACAACTTACTGATCACTCGGTATTTATCGCATTTGCCCCTGTAGATAAGCCAAAAATAGCTATCGCCGTATATATTGAAAATGGCTATTTTGGTTCTCGATATGCAGGTCATATCGCTTCACTGCTTATTGAGAAATACCTCAAAGGAAAAATCACGCACAAGGATCTAGAGAAAAGAATGCTAGAGAAAACCCTGTTGCACGAGTATGCCAAACCCTATAGCGGAGAAAAATTCAAAATAAACGAGCGTGCCTGGTAAAAGTGTTTTAAAGCGCATTGATTGGCTTACCATTTTCTTTTATTTGGCGCTATTGACCATAGGGTGGGTGAATATTTACTCAAGCACCTTCTCAGATTCAGACCCGTCCATTTTTGATTTTGGTACGCTTCACGGTAAACATCTCTTTTTTATTGGGGCAAGTTTTCTTTCAATAATTATCGTACTTGCATTGGAAGCCAGTTTTTATGAACGGTTTTCAAGTGTACTCTACGTATTCTCTATGGTACTTTTACTCGGTCTTTTTGTCTTTGGCAAGACCACAGGTGGTGCAACCTCTTGGTACGACCTTGGTTTTTTCAATCTACAGCCTTCTGAATTGGCAAAAGTGACGACGGCATTGGCATTGGCAAAATACCTCAGTGATATACAAACTGACATAAAACGAAGAAAAGATCAGATGTACGCGGTCTTGGTGGTATTGATCCCTGCGATATTGATTATTCCACAGCCCGATCCAGGTAGTGCCCTTGTATTCTTCGCAATGGTCTTTGTGATCTTTAGAGAAGGTCTGCCCTTGTATTATTTGGGGTTTGCACTCTTGGCGATCGTAGTCTTTATCACTACCCTAATGTTTGGCACAATATGGATAACCATTACCTTGGCATCGCTGATCGGCCTCTTCTTTTTATTGAAAAAGAAAAAATTCAAGGTACCCGTATTTCCGTTGATCTCTTTGGCGGTAATCACCGTGTTGTTTTCCTTATCTGTAAGATTTGTTTTCAACAATGCCTTTGAACAACGACATAGAGATCGCTTTGGTCTTTGGCTGCGATTGGAAAAAGACCCGGCCAAACTAGAAAAAATACGTAAAACAATAGGTTACAACACCTACCAATCTGAAAAGGCGATCGAATCGGGCGGCTTTTTCGGCAAAGGTTTTCTAGAGGGCACACGTACCAAAGGCGATTTTGTACCCGCACAACATACCGATTATATCTTTAGCACAGTTGGTGAAGAATGGGGGTTCGTGGGCACTACCACAGTTGTTCTCTTATTTACCTTACTTCTTTTACGCTTGGTCTACTTGGCCGAACGGCAGAAAAATCCTTTTAGCCGAATGTACGGCTATGGGGTAATATCGATCCTCTTTATTCACTACTTCATCAATATAGGTATGGTCATTGGTATATTGCCCACTATCGGTATTCCCCTGCCATTCTTTAGTTATGGGGGATCCGGACTTTTGTTTTTTACGATATTACTGTTTATTTTCTTGAAGCTGGATTCGAACCGATTGAAAGAAGGGTTTTAAAATTTCCAGCCTTTGGTATTTATTTCGCTTTCCAGTTTTTGCTCTAAGTCGTTGGGCAGTTCTTGAAAAAAATCGATTCCGGTCAGTTTTTCTAGTTTATCAACAGTAACCGTAAATCGCCTTAAAGATTCGTTACTTGGCTCGTTGGGCATCAAAAAAGCAAGTACTTTTATACTATCCGCATTTCCCTTTGCCACTATCTTATAAAAATAACGGGGCACATCAACATCTTCATCGCCGATCTCCTCTAAACCGTTTTCCAAAATACCCCCTGTTACAATAAATAGGTCATCTCCTCTTTTGACCCATTGTCGAACTTTCATCTCCAATTGGTTCCAAATACCAGCGTTGAAATCCCTATTTTGCGGACTTATATTACTGGTGTAAAAGGTTTCGTTATACGCATATTCAGAAAATCGACGATCTCCCGCAGGGCAGAGATGGCCCCGATCATAGCCCGACCTTTTGTAGTTGCGCCAATCTGCTGATTTCGTCTTTACCTTTGGATCTTCAATAAAGTAAGGTCGCTTTCGATCATCATAGGTGAGATGGTTTTTTCTCAACAAATACGCCACCCATTCAGCTTGTTCATAAGGTTCGTTGTATGATAAGGTGAAATTATCGTGAACTGCTATAGCACCAGTGGTCGAACTTGGCATAAAATGCAATGGTATTTCAGTATTTGTACGCTGCCCTTTTGGTGCTGAATACGTATCAGGGGTATAGAAATTCTCAAAAAGCCAAAAACCAATTATACAGATTAAAATAAGTACAGTATAAATGGTTTTATTTTTTTTATAGGAATTCACTCGTCGCATGCTTCAAATTTAGTTTAATTTAGTGGGAATAATTGGCCAAGGGATGACGTAAGTTACAAACAGGGCTAGAGACTAAGCCACTTGAGACAGCACATCCTAATTAACCCAAAAAAGGGAAGCATTATGTTACAATGGAAAGACGTTATCAATTTTAGCGTAAAGGGAAATCTCCAGCCAGACCGACGAGTGGACAAAACCGAACTGGAATGGCAAGAACTGTTGACCCCTGAACAATTTAGGGTCACTAGAAAAAAAGGAACGGAAGCTGCCCATACAGGAGCATTGTGCAGTAGTCATGAGGCTGGCAAATACAATTGTGCCTGCTGCAACAGCCCCTTGTTCGATTCAACCATAAAATTTGAATCAGGTACGGGGTGGCCCAGTTTTACGCAACCCATACAAGAGAATGCCATCAAGTACGAAAAAGATACTGCTTTCGGCATGGTACGGGTAGAGGTTATGTGCAATACTTGCGATGCGCATTTGGGACACGTATTTCCCGATGGCCCCAAACCTAGCGGATTGCGGTATTGTATCAACTCAGAATCAATGCGAATAGAACCTGCCCCGGCAGGCAAGAAAGAAAGCGTAAATAATGGCAGCTAAAAAATTGAAAATAGCAACAATGGGCGGTGGATGTTTTTGGTGCACCGAAGCCGTTTTTCAAGAAATCAAAGGTGTACATGAAATCGTAACTGGGTACAGCGGTGGCAATGCCCTGGGCAAACCTACGTATAAAGAGGTGTGTTCTGGCCTGACCGGGCATGCAGAGGTCATTCAATTGAGTTTTGATTCTGAATTAATATCCTACTCAGATATTTTAACTGTTTTTATGACCAGCCACGACCCCACCACCTTGAACCGTCAAGGTGGCGATACCGGCACACAATACCGTTCGGTCATCTATTTTCACAATGAAGGTCAAAGAGAGGTCGCCGAAGCAGTCGTTAAAGAAGTTTTCGCCTATTATGAAAACCCCATTGTTACCGAAATCAGTTCTTTGGGTGTATTCTATGCAGCAGAAGACCATCACCAAAATTATTATACCAATAACAAATCTCAAGGGTATTGTAGTGCGGTCATCACTCCTAAATTGGCAAAATTGAGAAAAATGCATGCCGATAAATTGAAAATACCTAAATAGTGTACTTGTTTTTCATGCAATTGCTACCGCTTGATCCAAAACAACCTATTCAAGAATATCGGGCAGGCCCTTATTGTCAGAATTTACGACCGGTATTTTCCAAAGGTTGGCCTTATCGCCCAAATTGCCCAGTACGAGCCATTGTTTTTCTGTCCAAAAGGTTGAAGTGTTGAACCCGATTGTGTCATCGTCAAGATGGGCTATTTCGGTTCAAATATCAAAATCTACCGTATACATGACACGCCCATCGGTTGTGCCCACATAAACATTGCCCTGTGAATATTCGCTTAGGGTATGATATGCCGAAATTTTAAATAATGGATCAAATGTATGTGTTGAAATAGTATCCGATGCATCGATCTTCACAAATGACTTTGCATCTGCAGAAAGTGCGACAAGATGATTTTGCACATTGTACAAACGGGTGGCACAACGTACTTCAACATTTGGCAACCGTAGCCAAGTCTGCCCATCATCCATACTTTTTGCAATACCACAAGATCCATAAAGCTCATCGTTGAACTGTATGTACAGCCTATCTTCGACACCTATAATATCATAGCTGCGATAAAGGGCGATACCGTCGCTACGATCCGCTATTTTTGTCCAGGTCTGTCCAAAATCCGTTGTTTTAATCGTGAATATGCAAAATCATTTCAACAAACCATTTATAATTCTATAAAGGAAAATGACCCTGACCACCCGGCAATGATCACTTTTAATGGAACACACCAAGGGGATTGGACAAATTATTTCAACGAAACGGCTTTTGACCTCTTGGATCTTCATGCGTATCCTGACGGAAGAGCTGGATTCTGGCGTCCTGAAGCAGTCCTCGATCTATTTCAAGATAATCGAACGAGAAATGATTATCCCATTATGGGAGCAGTTCGAACATACCAAGCAGATGACTGGATCAATCTGGTCAACGGTGATGTTGTCGCTCAAGCAGGTCTGTTTATAGAGCGCGATATAACCAATATTGGTTTTTATGGCTGGTATTTGCAGGCCAGCAATGGGTATTACGGCCTCAACACCCATGCAAATCTTTATGAAGAACTTGAAGAGGTGATACGCACAATAGATGCTGCAATTATTCGTGCCGATGTAGATCAACAAGACGGCATTACCACAACAGATGCGATGTTGACTCTTAGAAATTCAGCGAGATTGGATATGTCGGAAACAAATTGGCAAGCATCATCGACTACCAGAGATGCGAATTGTGGCGGAGACTCAAGTACTCTTTAGGACTTGATATGGGCGACACAGAATGGTGCGGGCAATAAAACTAATATATATGTAAGATGAGAATTCAATGTACATCACCCCTATGTATTACGAAACAGCTTGCTATCAATTAGTAAAAAAATCCTCGGGGCAAGCCCACGAGGCATTTAATGGAAGATAGTTTTTGATTTGATGAAAACCATCCGTTTTCAAACTTTCCTCTAAAAATCGAGGCAAGCCTCGGGGAATTAAACCCAAAGAGATTAAAAAATGATGTTGACGGGCATTGATGCCATCTAAACCACGTTCCTTCCTTAAAAGTCATTCAAGAATATATGTGTATCTCCTTTTCGCACCTCTTCGGTCAAATCACTTATAGCCTTTTGCGTCAACTGCGCTATCTGTTGTCTTCTTAAAGGAAAAACGACATGATGCACGGGGCATGGGTTTTCATCGCCACAAACTGGTAGCTCCAACATACAATCTTGAAATTTACGCAATCCGTCGATACTATCGATAACCGATAGCAATGAGTTTTCTTTGTTCTCTTTTGTTAGATAAAAACCGCCACCTCTTCCTTTAACAGAAGATATCAGTCCTCTTTTGCTCAAGATCTGTAGCGTTTTTGCTAAAAATGGCGCTAGTATATCAAGGGCTTCGGCAATACTTTTCGGATTGAATTTTTTAGGTTCACCAGCGTGCAATGATAAATATTAAGACCGCTCGTATGGCGTAGGCACTTAATTTTGACAACATAGTTAATGGTAAAAAACAAAATTATTTTTTTATGATAAATATCATGTTTGATGCATATATAATAAATTAATTTGCGCATATAAATCATAATACCCAAAAATAAAATGAAAACAACACAATTAATTATCGTTTTATTATCATTGTCTTTGTTTATTTCCTGTAAAAACGAACAGAAAACCGACGTCCAAAAAAGCACAGAAACAACTACTACAACTCAAGAAGAACATAAAGGTCAAGCGACTGTCGCAGCAGGCGAAGGAGAACAAAAAAACGCCTTACAGGTAGCAAAATCTTTAGATGATTTCACAACATTGGTAGCCGCAATTGAAGCGGGTGACGTTGAAGATGCCGTTGTCAATGTTGGTCCTTTAACGATTTTTGCCCCTGTAAACGATGCTTTTGCAAAAATACAAGATGCCGTAGACGACCTCTTAAAGCCAGAGAACAAAGAAACATTGGCCTTTGTTTTGAAAAACCATGTTGCCCCCTCAAACTATCCGATCAAGCAATTAAAAAAGGAAGCAGAAAAAGGTCGAAAACTATACATGGCAACTGGCAAGTACCTTGTGGTCGAAAACAAAGATGGAAAAGTATTCGTTGGCGGAACCGAGATATTAAAGTCGGTCAAGGTTTCAAATGGTTGGATACATGTTATTGGTGATGTACTTGTTCCTTCCGATGAATAAAATTGTCTCTTTAAAAAGATGTTTTACTCTTTTTATGATATTTTTGCGTTTACAATCAACAAGAAGAACACTAGCATTGTCAGAAACACCTAGCCAATGCGCAATATTGAAATTTTAGACTAAACCACTATGGACTAAAAGTCCATAGGTTTTTAAATCTGACTAAAGTCAGCAGTACGGAGCAATACGCAATAATTACCTGACAAATTATAATACTCAATGGGATTAATCACAATCAATGTTTTACCCAATAAAATTTTTAGAAGCTAAAGCGAGATGCACTAAAGTGCATAGTTTTAACTCTTTTTGAGACCAAGTAAATAATCCTCGGGGCAAGCCCACGAGGCATTTAGCGGAAGGTAGTTTTTTGATGGGATGAAAACCATCCGTTTTCAAACTTTCCTTCAAAATCGAGGCAAGCCTCAGGGAATTAAACCCAAAAGAGATTAAAGAAATAATCGAGTACACTAATAATTAAATATAATCATTATGAATTTTTTAAATAAATTTCACAACCTATCCGCCTTTGGTGCGATATATAAGAAGGCAGCTATAGGTAGGGCAGGAAAAGCGATATCATTGTTTGCCATTGCCGTAACTTTTTTAATAAGTTGTGGGCCTCCTACGGGGAAGAAAGATACTAAAGGTGCCCTTGCCGGCAATGCGGCCGAGAAGGTTTATGTTGCACCGGGTGAGTATGATTCGCACTATGCATTTATCTCAGGTGGTTTTAGCGGACAATTATCTGTTTACGGCTTGCCATCTGGCAGATTGTTCAGGGTTATACCTGTATTTTCACAGGATCCAGAAAAAGGATATGGTTATAGTGAAGAAACAAAACCAATGTTAATGACCTCACACGGTTTAGTGCCTTGGGGAGATTCTCACCACCCTGATATTTCACAGACCAACGGTTCAGTAGACGGTCGTTGGGTATTTATCAATGAAAATAATACACCCCGTATCGCAAGAATTAGCTTAGAAACTTTTGAAACAGAAGAAATTATCGAAATCCCTAACTCAGCAGGTAATCACTCTTCTTCTTATGTTACCGAAAACTCTGAATATGTAGTTGCCGGTACTCGTTTTGCAGTTCCTTTTCCTCAAAAAGATATGCCGATCAGTGAAATGAAAGGTAATTTCAAAGGAGCTTTATCATTTTTAAAAGTTGATCAAGAAACAGGTCATATGAATATTGATTTTCAAATTATGATGCCAGGATTTGACTATGACAAGGCACATCCGGGAAGAAATAAATCAAGCGATTGGTTTTTCTTTACAACGTATAACACCGAAGAAGCAAATACATTAATGGAAGTAAACGCTTCACAAAATGACAAAGATTTTATTGCTGCGATCAATTGGAAAAAAATTGCAGAATACGTAGCAAATGGTGGAGGTGAAAAAGTGCCTGCAAATTATGCACATAATGTTTGGGATGATGATAAACATATGGCTACAACAACTATGAAAAAAGAAGTGCTAATCGTTGAACCTAAAGAAGTTCCAGGAGCAATTTACTTTTTGCCAACAGCAAAATCACCTCATGGTTGTGATGTAGATCCTACAGGGGAATATATTATAGGTAGCGGTAAATTGGCAGCATCTATGACTGTACATTCATTCTCGAAAATGATTAAGGCAATTGAAGATAAAGCCTTTGACGGTGATGCCTACGGAATTCCTATTATTAAGTTCGAGGCTGTAAATTACGGTACTGTAGAGCAACCGGGATTAGGGCCTTTACATACCGAGTTTGATACAAGAGGTAATGGCTATACCACATTCTTTATTTCTTCAGAAGTCGTAAAATGGAATATTAAAGACCTTAAAGTTGTTGATAGACATCCCGTTTATTATTCTGTAGGCCACTTAATGATTCCTGGCGGAAACTCTAGAACCCCAGATGATAAATATTTAGTAGCTATGAATAAAATAACCAAAGACCGTTATTTACCAACAGGTCCTGAAGTTTGTCAATCTGCTCAATTATTTGATATTTCCGGTGAAAAAATGGAATTGCTCTTAGATTTTCCCACCATTGGTGAACCGCATTATGCCGCTGGTATCGCCGCCGAAAAAATCATGTCAAAATCAAAGAAGATCTATAGCTTAGAGGAAAACGCACACCCTTTCGCCGTTAAGAACGAAGCCGAAACAAGGGTCGAAAGAAAAGGCAATGAAGTGCATATCTATATGACGATGATCCGTTCTCACTTTTCACCTGACAATATAGAAGGTGTACAGGTGGGTGATAAAGTGTTTTTTCACGTGACAAACTTAGAGCAAGATTATGACGTGCCCCATGGCATCTCTATGATCGGGGCGAATACTTCTGAATTATTGATTATGCCCGGTAGAACGACAACGTTTACCTGGGAGCCTAAAAAAGTTGGGGTATGGCCTTTCTATTGTACAGATTTCTGTTCTGCATTGCACCAAGAAATGCAAGGCTATGTTCGAGTTTCCCCAAAAGGATCTAATGTGCCCATCAGTTATACTTTAGATGGTGACATACCTGGTGATTTGTAATCTCAACAATTTGTAATGCAGGTATAAAAACGGGTATTTCAATTCATTTGATTGCCCGTTTTTTATTTATGGGGAATTTATCTCTTTATGTAAGTTATGTTGTATGGCAATACAGCTAGAAATCGTAAATTTATGTGTACTTAGTTTATAATATTCAACAAAATAATATCTCATGAAAAAATCTAGAATACTAATGTTCATAGCACCGCTGTTGATGCTCGGTCTGTTTGTTTTTCCATTGTGGAACATCACGCTAGAAGCTCCTCAGTACCCAATTCCATTGGGAATGGATATCTATATCAATGATTTTGCAAGTGTCAACCCCCACGACATCAAGAACATAAACCTGATGAACCACTATGTGGGAATGAAATATATACCAGAGGCCATTCCTGAGTTTAAAATATTCCCTATCGGTATCATTTCGTCTGTGGCCCTAGGGCTGCTCATCGCTTTTAAGGCCAACTACAAATGGTATTTGTACTGGTTTATTTTGATGGTCGTTTTAAGCACGGCCGGCTTGATAGATTTTTATTTATGGGAATACGACTATGGCCATAATCTAGACCCAAAGGCTATTTTGAATTTCAAAAACCCCGATGGTAGTGTTATGGGTTTTCAGCCCCCTTTATATGGATCGAAAGACATTCTTAATTTTACGGCCCATTCCTATCCGAAGTTGGGTGCGCTCTTTATGGGTGTCGGTATAGCAACTGGTCTCCTCGCCTATTTTGTAGGCAAAAGAGAAGCCAAGTAGTTATAGCACTAAAATATTGTGTTGGTTGATAAGACGGGTGTGTGTTTTTATAAAATATGCTCGTTTTCTAAATTATTTAGAACCTTTGTGAAATTTAAAAAATGAAAACCAGACTATCATTGATTGCCATAACGCTCAGTATCTTTATGTTCACCTCATGTAAGGTAGAACCAAAAGAAATCGACTATGGCGGCGATCATTGCCATCTTTGTGACATGACCGTTGTTGACAGGGGCCATGCAGCTCAATATGTTACAAAAAAAGGTAAAGCATTTACGTTCGATTCGGTAGAATGTTTGGTGCGTAAAATCAACCAAGAGAACAACGAAGAAAACATGGCATTTATCTTAGTTGTCGATTATGAAAACCCCGGTAGTTTGGTCAATGCCAAAACAGCCACCTATCTCATCAGTGAAAAAATAAAAAGCCCTATGGGCGCAAACCTTTCTGCATTCGAATCTAAAGAAACGGCAACGAGGTTTCAGAATGGGAATAGCGGTAAATTGTATACTTGGCAACAAATAAAAGAAAAGTTGGCAAAATAAAAAAAGCAGTTCCGACCTCTCTCCAAAGCCTGCCTGAACGGCATGGGCGGGGAGAGGTGAATAGGAAACCCTGCCTGCGGCAGGCAAGTCATTGGGTAATTTATAGATTAAAATGCGATACCTCTTACTCTTGTTTTTGCTTTTTCATATCAGCGCTTTGGCTGACACGATAGAGGTATGCGCAACATGTAAAACGAAAACGATAAAAGGTGCGATCTCAATCGCCATTGATGGAGACACGATTCTAGTAAAGAAAGGCATCTATAAAGAAACGAAAATCGATGTTTCAAAATCGATCCATATTATCGGGGTAGATTACCCAGTGCTTGATGCTGAAAATAAAGCCGAGAGTATTTTTACCGTAAAGGCCGATGGGTTTACGATTTCAGGCTTTAAATTTATAAACGTCGGTGTGAGCCATACCAAGGAAATCGCCGGTGTTTTTGTATCAAAATCTACCAACTTCACAATAAAAAACAACCAATTTGAAAATGTTTTTTATGGTTTCATTATGCAAAGAGCTAAATACGGGGTACTACAAAACAATACTATAAAGGGTCAGGCCGTAAGCGAATCAAATTCGGGAAACGGTATACATCTTTGGAAATGTTCGAATATAAGAATAGAACAAAATACCATTTCAGGAATGCGTGATGGAATCTATTTGGAATTTGTCGATAAAAGCCATGTCTCTAACAATACGAGTAAAAACAATGTACGCTATGGGCTGCATTTTATGTTTTCAGATCACAATGAATACCACCATAACGAGTTTAACGATAATGGTGCCGGTGTTGCCGTTATGTTTTCAAAATTCATAAAAATGCACCATAATACCTTTCATTTTAATTGGGGCACCGCATCATACGGCCTTTTATTAAAAGAAATCAACGATGCCGATATCACCGATAATGTTTTCGAACAAAATACCATAGGAATCAATATTGATGGCTGCAACCGAATTACGTATAAGAACAACCACTTTATCAGAAATGGCTGGGCCCTGAAATTTACCGGGGGCTGTTATACCAATATCTTCGAGTTCAATAATTTTATGCACAATGCCTTTGATCTATCGTATAACAGCAAACTGAACGACAATAAGTTCGAAGCCAATTATTGGAGCGAATACAGCGGCTATGATATTGACAAAGACGGTATTGGCGATGTGCCCCACAGACCCGTAAAACTGTTTTCGTACATTGTAAACAGAACATCTGAAACCTTGGTATTGCTGCGCAGTCTTTTTGTTGATATTATTAATTTCTCAGAAAAAGTGTCCCCCGTTTTTACGCCAGATAATTTAAAAGACGAAAAGCCTTTGATGAAACCGATAAACCCTTTGGGGTAGTGAGCGGTAAGCGGTAAGCGGTAAGCGGTAAGCGGTAAGCGGTAAGCGGTAAGCGGTAAGCGGTAAGCGGTAAGCGGTAAGCGGTAAGCGGTAAAATAAATAATTGGTACGGCAATTGTAAACTGATCTAATTTAAATTTATGATCGAAATTAAAAACCTACATAAGAAATTCGGAAAACTGACCGTTTTAGATGGTTTGGATCTGATTATCGACAAAGGTGGTGTTTTCTCTATTCTAGGGCCGAACGGCTCAGGAAAAACCACTCTGATCAAATGCTTGTTGGGCATGGTTATCCCCAATAAAGGAGAGATAACAATAGACGATCAAACAATTTTAAAAAAATGGGACTATAGGAATAATATAAATTACCTGCCTCAAATCGCCAACTTTCCCGCTAACTTATCGGTCGTTGAATTGATTAAAATGGTCAAGAACCTGAGACCCAAAATAGCGAACGAACAAGAATTGATCGATAAATTCGGACTCAATGAATTTCTAAACAAAAAATTGGGCAACCTTTCCGGGGGCACAAAACAAAAAGTGAACTTGGTGCTTGCCTTTATGTTCGATAGTGAATTGATCATACTTGATGAACCAACAACAGGCTTGGATCCCATTGCGCTGATACACCTAAAAGAACTTATTGTCAAGGAAAAACAAAAAGGAAAAACCATCTTGATCACTACCCATATTATGGGTTTTGTTGAAGAAATGGCCGATGAGATCGTATTTTTGCTCGACGGAAAAATTTATTTTAAAGGAAGTATAGACGCATTGAAAAAGCAAACAAACCAAGCTAATTTAGAACATGCGATCGCAAACTTGATATTGAAACAATATGCTTAAGATATTAAAATACAGTATATACGATCTACTGCGAAGCCGCTGGAGCTATGTCTATTTTGTTTTTTACCTACTTCTTGGTTTTGTACTGTTGTTTCTGAATAACGACATCAACAAGGCAGTAATAACATTATTGAACATCATTATAGTTCTAACACCTTTGATCGGAACGATTTTTGGGGTTATGTATTACTACAACTCCCGTGAATTTACCGAACTGTTATTGGCACAGCCCATCAAACGAAGTAAGATATTCATAGGCCAGTACATAGGCGTTTCGTTCTCATTGACTTTGAGTTTGGTCTTGGGCTTAGGAATACCCTTTGTACTTTACGGATTGTTCAGGTCTACCGCTATTTTTGATTTTAGCTTATTGATCTTGGTAGGGTCTTTTCTTAATTTCATTTTTGTGGCCCTCGCATACAATATTGCCCTGTCAACTGAAAACAAGATCAAGGGCTTTGGTTACGCCATTTTAATGTGGCTCTTTTTGGCCGTGATCTATGACGGTCTTTTTATGATATCGTTGATTACCTTCAATGAATACCCCTTAGATAAATTTTCTTTGATCGCCACCATGTTCAACCCCATTGACCTATCGAGAATTCTTATTTTGTTGAAATTGGATATTTCTGCCCTATTGGGCTATACCGGTGCCGTCTTCAAAGACTTTTTCGGTACACGTATCGGTTTCTCGCTATCGCTGATCGTACTTGGCCTATGGGTAGTTTTTCCGGTATGGCGAATTCTCGTTAAAGCGAACAAAAAAGACTTTTAGTTTTGGCTATTTATAGTTCTATTTCAAAAAAGCATACATCGGCATTATGGTAATGCGAAGGCAGTTCAGAGGTGTCTTTTAACTTTTTTATCCCAAGAAAATCAAAACCACAATTTGAATAATGCCGTATTAACCCTTCATTTTTTCCGCAGGTATCCATTCGAATGAATCGTTTGTCATGCTTTTGCGCATAATTTTTCGACCACTCAACAATCTTTTCCACAAAATTATTTCCTCTGAAATCAGGGTTGGTAGCAATTCTATGAATATAGATCGAAAAATCGTTTTCTTTATCTTCCCAAATTTGGGGATCGCTAAAGGTTACCGCCCAAATACAAGCGATTTCGTCATCGATCAAATATTTGAATTGGCGATTTTCTTTGATTTCGGTCGCTATGAGCCCTTTATCGAATTTCGGCCATTGGTTTTCAGGAAATTTTATTTTTTGAAAGACCGTTGCCAGTTCGTACAACCTAAAAATTTCTATAATATCTTGCTGGGTACTATTCGTTATCATTTGTTTTTAGAATTACTTTAATCGTCTTTCAATTTCCTTTATCGGCAGGTCATTGATACTGGCAAAACGTTTGGTCATCAAGCCATTTTCATCAAACTCCCAATTTTCATTTCCGTAGGCTCTGTACCAGTTGCCTTTTAGGTCTTTGTATTCATATTCAAAACGAACGGCGATTCTATTTTCACTAAAGGCCCCACAGCTCTTTTTTTAGCTTGTATTTCAGCTCATTCTGCCATTTGTTCGTTAAGAATGCCTTTATTTCTTCCCTTCCGTTTATGAATTCAGTTCGGTTTCGCCATGCTGAATCAATGCTATAGGCCATACTCACCTTTTCAGGGTCTTTGGCATTCCAAGCATCCTCGGCCATTTGCACCTTTTGTTTTGCTGTTTTTAGATTGAATGGGGGTAGTGGCTTTTTCTGTTCCATGGTGTTATTATAAAGTATAGGTTCTCTAAAGATACTTATATAGCCAGGAATGAAGTAATCGACATTTGTTGAATTTTCTCCTGATGCACTTTTAAATGTGCAATTATACAAGAATATTGAACATTATAATGTTCACTTTGTCAGCTTGTGACTCTTTTAGTACGTAGCTTTAACTCAATTTAAAACAAAATAAATGCGATCCATTTTAATATCACTCTTTTTTCTGGTCTGCTCGCAGCTCCTTTTTTCTCAAACAGAAATAAGCGAACGATTGCCAAGTAGTAAAGCCGGTCAAAACGCTGTCACCAATAATACCCTGAAGTTTCAATGGAAAAATGGTGCGAAACTGCCGTTAGTTTGACTTATGACGATGGCTTGGATTGTCATTTAGGCATTGTTCGACCCGCTTTGGACCAATGACGGATTTAAAGCTGGTTTTTATTGTACGGGCAGTTCTTCTTCATTGGCAAATTTAGGATGGGGAAATGGTCGGCATTGGTCAAGGCAAGACATGAATTGGGCAATCATAGTTTATTTCATCCTTGTCAAAGAATAAGGGAAGGGCGATAGAAGTTTCATTGGGTGAAAGAAGAATATGATTTAGTGAATTATAACGTACAACAATTGGTGGCTGAATTAGCCTTGGCAAATACCTTACTGAGTGCTGTGGATGGAAATTCAGAAAGAACCTATGCCATACTTGTAGCGATCATTGGGTAGGCAAAGACACTGATTATGTAGCGTTGATCAAGCCATTGTTTACGGCAGCTCGCTGTAGAGGGGAAATTTCTAAAAATATGGGACAGGTGAACCTATATTTAATGCCCGGTTGGCAAGTCGAAGATGTCGCGGGCAAAGAATTGATCGCCTATGTTGAAAAAGCAGCGGAACAAGGTACCGTTGCAACCATTATGTTTCATAGTGTTGGTGGTGGCTATATTAATATTTCAAAACAAGCCCACAATGAATTATTGGAATATTTACATACCAATCAAGATAAATTTTGGGTAGATACCTTTCAGAATATTACGCAACATATTAAATCAGAACGTAAAAGATTGGGGTGGGAATAATGGTTTCTTTACTAATGACCACAAATACTTCCTAGTATCTAGCAAAGACCTACTAGGTTTTGATTCGTCCGCCGTAGGAGGAAAACCTAGTAGGTCTAAATCTTTGGTTTTAAGGGTTGTTCACAGGCCATAGGGAACTGTTCATAATAAAAAACCTGCCGTCACCGGCAGGTTTAATGCAGATTCAGCCTTGATGCCGCTGTCAAAAACAGCCCCTTGTGCCCCCATCATCCGCGAGGGCTGACACGTAGATTACCCGACACCTTCGCCTTCTAAGGTAAAGATAACGATTATGGCGAATAAAGTTGTGAATTGCTTTAGCTGCGCTGCACCTCGTGAAAATCGTAAGTGAATACCGAAAACTTGTGATACAAGCTATGTTATATTACTGCATTTATGTTTTGGCATCAGGTGCCATTTTCTTAATTCTTGCCCTGAACGCAGTCGAAGGGTTAAGGATTATTCACAGGTCTGTTACGGTCAGGACGGCCGTCAATATGAAAACGATGATTTGAAATGTTGTCATTTGGTTATTATAGTTCCAGTTTGGTTTATAGGACTTTGGTTGAACTCATATTTATATAGAAATAAGTACAATAATAAGTAAATATTTTAGTGTAACTGTTTTTTAGTTACGTGTATTTTTAATATCTTTGAGCATGAGTAAGATTGAAAAATTAATTGCAAAGTTCAAGAACAATCCAAAGGATCTGACTTGGGGAGAATTGATTAAGATTTTAGCTCATTACGGTTTTAATGAAATCACTAAAAAAGGCAAAACAGGAGGTTCACGGGTGAGGTTCGTAAATGATAACAAAGACATTATCAACTTGCACAAACCGCACCCTGGCAATATTGTCAAACAGTATGTAATCAAGCAGATTATAGAAAAATTGAAATTATGGAAGATTATTTAAAGTATGAGGATTATTTTGGTTCTGTCAAATTCAGCGCAGAAGATGGCGTTTTGTACGGAGAAATCATAGGCATCAATGATTTGGTAACCTATGAAGGAACTTCCATAGATGCGCTTAAATCGGCATTTGAGGAAGCAGTCGATGATTATTTAGAAACTTGTTTGGACTTAGAGAAGGAGCCCAACAAATTTTTTAAAGGGCTATTTAATGTACGTACAACGACAGAACTGCACAGAGATTTGGCAATCATAGCCGTGAAAAAGAACATGAAGTTGAACGAGCTTGTGAACAAGGCGTTTGATTTTTTGGTAAATAATGAGGATAAAGTATTGAATTGATAGAAACATCTACAAATTGGCTTGACCATCGATGCCGGCAGCTCGCCCAGAAAACAAGTTGTGAATTGCTTTAGCTGCGCTGCACCTCGTGAAAATCATAAGTGAATGCCGAAAACTTGTGATACAAGCTATGTTATATTACTGCATTTATGTTTTGGCATCAGGTGTCAGTTCTTTAAATTTATGAATTATTCACAGGTCAGGTAGTAAAAAAATCCTCGGGGCAAGCCCACGAGGCATTTAATGGAAGATAGTTTTTGATTTGATGAAAACCATCCGTTTTCAAACTTTCCTCTAAAAATCGAGGCAAGCCTCGGGGAATTAAACCCAAAGAGATTAAAATCCCATAAGTATTCCCTTCAATATGTGAAAAAGTATATGAACCAGAGATGCCTTTCTCAGCATAAACACCCACAATATTATTATGACTATTGGTTCCGCAACTGCTAACTAAAAAAAAATGAAAAATGCTTTAATTATAGGTCTCATAAGAAATGAATTTAATTTGTTTGTAGTTCACTTGGCCAATGCTCGTACATGTCTATTATAAAAACCATCAGTTTTTTCATCAATGGTTAAAAAGTTATCGGTCTAATATTTTTTCAATTCTTGAAGATTTACTTCAATGTACCTAATAAGCTTAAATTTTTCCATCGTTTATTTAGACTGTGGTTTTATTCTAGTGTCAAATTTCATTAATTCCTTTGATACCACTTTAATTTTTGATGCATCCTTGTGTTTTGGATTTATCAATAAATTATACTCGGGAGGTATAATACAACTAGGAACCTTTAATACCGCATATTCGTTAGAAATTACAAAGCTATCACCTATAAATTGAGTTAGTAAAATCGGGGGTTTACTATCCCAACCATTGGGCAAATCTGTTGGTTCTAATTCTAAGACTTGAATATCATTCGGCACATCAATTTCAACATAATATCTATCAGTTGGTAAATCTTCGCTTAAATCTAAATGTACCGATACTTCTAAAGTTGCTAAGGCTCTGGAAGATGCCGTATAAACTAGATATGTATTTAAACTATTCCATCTATAGCCTTCTGTTCTGGCTGCTCCGATACCCTCCAAAGTGGTGTCTAAATATTTTTCACGTTCAATTCTATAAACCCTCATTATGCCGTATTACCATATTCAAGCCTGTTTAATGCTTTCTTCACTTCATGTATTCCTGTAAGACTATCAAACAAATTATCAGGTGTTGACCCTCCTAATGATATATTAGGTTTTCTTAGCCACCTTTGAAATTTCTCACTTTCTTTATTAAACACCAACAATCCAAAGTCATAGAGTTCTATCAATTCAACAATGAACTCGCTATCTTGTTTACTTAAGATGTCATCACTTCTTTTCTTCTTATTATAAGTGGTTTGTACGATTTGTAAAGATTTTAGATAATGGTTCACGGGAATTTTTGTCTGCTTACTTATTGTTTCTATAGCCGCATATGGCAACCCTCCTCTAATTAGAGCGATTTTTTCATTGTTTGTTGACCAAGCATAGTCTTTGTTTTTTACTCTTAGTTTATGTACATATCTATTCAAAGAAACAAGTGAAACCCTGTCATTAGCATCTACCAACAATTTCAATTTACTGTCTCTTAGGGCTTTGGTTTTAGTGCTTGAGTATTTTTTAGACTTTTTTCGTGTTGCCATGTGTAGTATATTTACTATATCTATACAGCTAATATACTGTTTTTATATTGCAATAACAAATAATTTCCCCTGTATTTTTCTATATTGCGCAACATTATTTAGATGATTTTCGAAGAAATATATAAGCAGTGCAGCGTTTCCTATGTTGTGAATTGCTTTCAGTTCTTTAAATTTATGGATTATTCACAGGTTGTACCTGAAAAGCATCGTTTACACTATAACAGACGAACAGATTTTATATAAACGAGGAATATTTACAATAACCACGGATTACATAGAGCTTTACAGAATTCAAGATTTCAAAATTGTTCGAAGCTTCTTACTACGTTTTATTGGAGGAATGACCTTCACGATGGAAACTATGGATAAATCCCATCCAGTATTCGAATTACAAGGAATACCTAAGTCCGATATCGATTCTGTAATAAGAAATTTAGTTGAAGAAAACAGGGCTCGTAAAAATGTATTCGTTACTGAATAAACTATATACTCTTTAATTACGTAATTATAATAAATATATAGCAATGAAAAAACGCATTATTTTAATGGCATTTACATGTCTATTTCTGCTTTCTATGAACAAAGACGAAATGAATGAAAAGCCACCGATAGATTACCCCTTATATCCTTTTGCAATTATGCCACCACCATTTTTATTTTATTAATAAACATACAGAATTATGAAAAATACATTTAAATACCTACTCTTTACTTTTCTAGTAATTACATCTTGCTCTAAGGACGAAACCCCAGCTGAAACCGAGGAGTTTGGAGTAATAAAAGCGGTTATAACTTATCAAGGCAATATTGAAGATGCAAGCTTTGATTTAGCAAGTACATCCGGACCAACCTCTAACAGTATTACATATTTAAATAACGGAGAAAATTTCAAAGAAGGACCAGACAATACAGAGAATGTAAATAAACACACCTTTGAAACCAACGACACAGCAAGCAATTTAAACATTGGCTTATCCGTTAATTCCAGCCCAGGTAATTTGGACTTTAATCACAGCTATAAAATCGAATATTTTTTTAATGGAAAATTAAAAGATACAGAGAGTGTAGTCAGAAATAGTAAAGGATATATACACCTATGGTCTTGGAACACCAAAGACGGATTAGTAGAATTATCACAAACAGATTAAAATTATATCACACGTCTAATGTTTGACTTGATTTGCAATATCAACGCCAGCCTTTTCAAAATCCCGTCTTGCTTTTTCAATATGTGGCATAATTAAATCCACTATTTCTTGACTTTCGGCACTTTTTATTACTCTCCAGTAGAGATTAATTATAACATCGGTATTCTCCTTGGATAACATTTCCTTAATAATATCCATAGAAACCCCCATTGCGCCGTCACCCAATAATTCTGTAATATCCCTACTCTTTCCTTCCTCACGCTCATTGGAAGCCTTTTCAACAGCATTTTTAAATGCCATCGTTTCTTGAATGGGTATTTGGTCAATAACCAATTTCAGTTCTGGGTCGCGAGCTTGCAAAAGAGCAATTTCAGGAGAACTAATCCATTCAATATAATTCTCCTTATAGAGCTTAATAAACTCCTCCTGTTCCGGTGTTTGCCCGTAACCATTCGAAATAAATAATAATGTTAAACAGATGAATATATATTTCTTAACCATTTCCTTTTGTGTTTTTAATTGCATCCCATAAGCGTTTCATTTCACCATAAAAATTTTCTATAGCTGATGTATCATAATGAACACCGTTCTCTAATAACTCCCTGCCAATCTGTTCCATTTCAATACCCATTTCAATGTATTTTATAGCTTGCAGACTTTCCCATATTTTTACAATATTTGTAAGTTCAATTTGAGTGTTTTCATTAGATTGTAATATATGAGCTTTATAGTCTGAATAGTAAGGTTCCGCTGCGTCACCATATCTTTCTGTAACACTTCTATTGCCAACCCCCATATCTGCCATCAAAGCATTTAGGCCATTTTCCCATCCTTCATCCCCAGGTAAAATAATTACTTCTTCTTCGGCTTCTTCTTCAGCTGCAGCTGCAGCTTCTTCCCGTTGTATTTCTAACCGTTCAAAATATGCTTCAAAAATATCAGCAACAAGTGCTGAATTGGCATCTTCATCATCTTCAACATATTCAGCAGAACTTAGTTCTCCCATTAAAACCAAAACGTTTTCCTGGTCCTGTTGATTTGCAAAGTAAAATCCGATAATATTCTGTATGGCCGCATCGTCCACTTCAGCATCACCAGTTAGTTGGTATTCACTTATCTCTTGATAAGCCTGAGTTACTGTCGTTTGATAATCCGAAGCCGTTAATCCCCCGAACATTTCTTCCTCCGCCACCACACCGTCCTGTTCAATAAATTCATTAGCAATTTGTTGTTCAGGCGAAAGGTAATTTCCAATCTGATTATTAACATTGGAATTACTGGACATATTTAACCCATAGTCCATAAAAGTTTACACATACTTAATGTACTGGTCAATATCTCTCATTAATTCTTTATCATAAACAGTTTCAAGGTAAGTTCCTTGTTTGCTATATTCTGGAAGTAATTCGCCAATAACACCATCTTTAATATTCTTCCAAGAGGGATTTCTTACCGCCAACAATCTCGCTTGCTCAGGTATTCCACCATAAGTATCAGCTAAATCAACAATGATATCACCATCTGCTAATTGGGTGTTATACAATGCTAACTTAAATATTGTTTTCTTGAATTTTTTGATTATTATCTCATCATCAGATAAAACATCATCCCCATCATTACCATCTTGCGTTTGCGAAAATGCACCCAAAGTACATAGTAAAAGTGTTGCGAATATTAAAGTTCGTTGTGCCAGCATAAGCGTTTTTTTTCTTACAATAAATTTAACCCAATTTCCTCATATTTTAGGCATAAAAACCAACTAATTAACACTTTATGTATGCTATTCGATGATAAAAAAGCCTTATGAGGGCTTTATTGTTTTAATACCATGAATTACAAGCGTAAAAAGAATTTATATCATTAAATGTAACTAATCAGTCTGTTTAAGTTGTTGATAATCAGTGATTTTCGCATTATTAAAAAATCGAAGTTGATTCATAAAAAGGCAAAAAAACAATCTTTTAAATCATAAGTACCTGAATATCAGTAAAATTAAAATTTTGTTAAAATTTTTGGCCTAAAATCAAAATTCAAAAAAACGTTAGGTCAATGTTCTTAAAACAAGCTACTTAGCTAATTTTTTAAATAAAAAACGCATACTGATTAGTTACCATTAAATCAATATTTTTAATTATCATTACTTCGTTTCTTATTTCGATAACTTATTGCCATAAATGGTTTTTCTCATGTACTTAGAACTTATTGTTTAAAAAAAAACTCCCTAAAATTCTCATTATTAACTACTTTCACATCTGTTTTATAAGTTTCTATAAATGTTTTAGGGATTTTGACTTTGCTTTTTGGGTTCCATTTAATTTCAAACCCTGTAACTGTTCCTGCTTCTTCCTCTACATAATCAATTTCTTGTTGTTGCACAGTTCGCCAGAAATAACCTTTGGCTAATGAGTTTGTATAAGCATTATATTTTAATCGTTCAGCAATTAAGAAGTTTTCCCAAAGATTACCTTTGTCTTGGCGCACTTCTAAAGGGTTTAAATCGCCTATAATCATATTTCTAACACCTGTGTCATAGAAATAGATTTTTTGATTTGTTTTTATTTCGTTGCGTAGGTTTTTACTAAAACTTGGCAACTTAAAAATAACATAAGCTTGACAAAGCAAATCGATATAATTAGACACCGTTTTCTTATCGATACCTAGCAATTGCGCCAGTTCATTATAACTGACTTCACTTCCTATTTGAAATGCTAAAGCGCGTAATAATTTTTCTAAGATTTCAGGCTTACGAATACCACCATAACTCAATATATCTTTATATAGGTAGCTATCTGTTAATTGTTTAAGAATGTCTTTTTCATCCCCAAAATTATTGATAACATCTGGGTACATACCATAAACGACACGAAGCTCTAGTTGCTGTTGGGCTTTTAGATAGCCAACATTATTTTCGAACTCATTCCACGAAATAGGGTATAATTGATATTCCCACTTTCTTCCTGTTAACGGTTCTTGTGTTTGGTTATTAAGCTCGAATGCAGATGAGCCACTTACCAATAATTGAACATCTTTAAGTTGGTCGGTAATTAGTTTTAAAGTCAGACCAATATTTTCTATTCGTTGCGCTTCGTCAATAAATACAATTTTAAAGTTTCCGATAATGTTTTTAAGTTGCTCAATATTTGGGTTGGTAAGCAGTTTCCTGACCGTAGGGTCATCTCCATTTAGAAATAGATGCTCCTTGTTCTCTAATAATTTATTGAAAAGCGTAGTTTTACCTACTTGGCGAGGACCAATTAAAAGAATGGCTTTACCTTTACCAAAACGGTTATTAATATGCTTTTCTAACTCTCTGTTAATCATAATTAGGGATTGTAATCCCCAAATATACTATTTTTCAGGGATTATAATGCTTCAAAACTAGTTATATTGCTTAAAGTAGCAGTTGTTTTATTCGCATGAAACTACAAACCTATAATTGTAGTTTTCTACAAAACTAGATTTATAGCATAACTTTCAAATCTACAGGCGTTGTGTAGTAAGTACCATGAATCGCTCAAGATTTTGCTAAAGTTTTTCTATTTCTTCTTTGAATCCCTTATCAATTTCTTGGCAAAATCGACTGACATGCAACAGGCATTTGAATAACTATCTTCATCCTCCTGGTGTAAATGGTACGCATTGATAAAATGATAATAGGGCTTTATGGTGCTCTTTTTCATTTTAGCCTCTCGTAATGTATCATAAGCAGATTGGCGGTAATTTTTAGCGAATATATCGTTTACATACATTCGTAATGTTTCATCGGAAACAGTTATTTCTTTGTCAAGTGTTGCAAAATATTCTTTACTTCTCTTCTTGTTACGTTGAAAAAGCTTTCTAAGCAATCCTTTTTTGAATGCCAAAAAATCTTTCTCGTCGGTTGCTGGCCAAGCCGCTAAAGAACTTCCATTCTTATCAGCTGGGTATAACCAGATGCCTTTCTTTAGGAATTTTTTCTTTTTTCGTGGAAGTTTAAACTTATTTTTTGTCATGATAATAATTTGTGTTCATAAATTGCATTGATAAATGCTTGCTTTAATTTAGGCTTGTTTTTAGCTTCATAAGTCACCAAATTGGTTATGCCGAGAATTTCGCCATAATGCATATCATATGTTTTGGAATATTCAAAACTCCCTTGAAATTTCTTATTTGCCAGTATTCTAGTCGCCACAATTTTAGGCTTTTCCTGTTCTTTGTACTGACGAGAACGGTTGGCTTTCCAGTTCCTCGTGTTCTTTTTCCATTTCGAATTCGTGCATTCGATACCATGGGGAAAGCAAAACGAGCAGCCGCCCATTTTATCAGTATTTTGAAAGCGAGAAATTTTGACATTCGAAATTTTAGTAGGGAAGTCAATCATTCCGTACTCATTCGTTCCAAATGCTTTTTTTAATCTTTTGTAATGCTTCATGTCTCAATGTTCTAAGGTTAACCTTAGAACATTGAGCCTTTGTAGATTTTTATAAGTGTCATTATTATGTTTTAATTTAATGTCTTAGCCTTGTCCCAAATCCTTACCAAACTAATCTATGAATTGCGAGGATTATATCTAAATCATAGCATCAATCAATATCATTTTAATGCAAAGTTACGTTGTGCCAATGGCTATTATTAAAATTAATGTATTGAGTTGCTAATTAATTTAATTGTCGAAATATTTCAAGATACTCAAAACCAGTTTTATTTTAAAATGGTTTTATAAACCTTAATGGTCACTTTTGGTGATAGGGTAAAGTATTTTTCGATATTCTTTTTCTTGTAATTATAAATAATTATAGGCCATTTGTCTCTAGTCCGAATGTACTTCTTTCCATTTTTACCTGTTAGTAATTTTAGTCGTTCATTTTCCCTTAATTCAAGTTGCGTTTCTCTATCGAGGTCATCGATTGGAAGTAGAAATTTTACTGATAATTCATAATTGCTGTGTGTGTTATTTGAATAGGAAGGATAGGTATAGTAGTTCTTTAGAATATCTCCCCTATACAAAGGCTTGCTATTATAAAAAATAACATATTCAAAGCTCCACATTCTTGTTTTTTCATAGTGAGTCTCATGTTCCTCTTCAAAATACACACCAAAGAGTTGAAGATATTCTAGAAGTTCTGCATCGGAAGTTTCAGTACGCTCAATAGTTTGGGCATAGCTACTAATTGATAAAATGAATAAGGTAAATGTCAATAGTGTTTTCATTGCAATGATTTAAAAGGGTTAATACTGAAAATTATCAAATATTGCCGTAAAACTTCCCCGTTAAGGGGGGGAGATATAAGGCAACGTACTAATTGGGTCTGTTTTGTTGTTCAATATACTGCTTTAATGTTTCAATTGGAGCACCACCTACAGATCCGGCAAAGTAGCTCGGTGACCAAAGAACCCCTTTGTAAAATTTGGAGGCCATAGAAGGATAATTTTGCCTTAACCTTCTGGATGAAACCCCTTTTAAAGCATTAACTATTTTAGTGATAGGAACTTTAGGAGGGTAATTAATTAACAAATGTATATGATCCTGTTCTCCATTAAATTCTACAAGTTCAGTTTCAAATTTCTCACAAATATGAATAAAAACTTCCTCCATATAATTTAGATGTTTTTCACTTAAAACAGTTCTTTAAATTTATGGATTATTCACAGGTCACCCTTTCTCTTTTCGGGGTCGTTTTCTGTTGTGAATTGCTTTCAGTTCTTTAAATTTATGGATTATTCACAGGCTAACGAACTATCTCTATTTTTTGTACACGGTTGTGAATTGCTTTCAGTTCTTTAAATTTATGGATTATTCACAGGGACATAGTTAAACTAAATGCAAAGGCTTCGTTGTGAATTGCTTTCAGTTCTTTAAATTTATGGATTATTCACAGGCTGTCTATCTCTTTGATGACTAGGCTATCGTTGTGAATTGCTTTCAGTTCTTTAAATTTATGGATTATTCACAGGCAAATAGGCTCGCCCAAAGACATGAATTCCGTTGTGAATTGCTTTCAGTTCTTTAAATTTATGGATTATTCACAGGAACGCGACCAGCATGGAGCGCAGCGCAAAAGTTGTGAATTGCTTTCAGTTCTTTAAATTTATGGATTATTCACAGGGAACTGGCCGGGCTCCGCAAAGCAGAGGTCGTTGTGAATTGCTTTCAGTTCTTTAAATTTATGGATTATTCACAGGATACCCGCTGTAACAGGCTGGTATCCTGTTTTTTATGAGTTTTGACAGAAATAAAAAACAACCCATATACCCTCGCTTTGAAATTTGTTCCTTATTGAATTTCCCAACCTACGTTGGACACCCCTATAGTCCCCTCAAGG
>UOEL01000043.1_pt1 | contig 51464 bp, 44 predicted proteins | sample 1989351 | NCBI WGS metagenome assembly UOEL01 (sample SAMEA4712195, study PRJEB27164) | hydrothermal vent metagenome | biome: marine basaltic hydrothermal vent biome; feature: marine hydrothermal vent; material: mineral | place: Pacific Ocean | collected 2011-06-14/2011-07-23 | depth 1719 m
TATGATTGGCGTGTTCAATCTCCATTTCTTGCATTTTTTCGAGAATATCTAAATCGTAGGCCGAATTATCTCTTTGATTCAATCTTTTGTAAATAACTTTTGGTTCGCAAGTTAGAAGTATTATTGAATCTGGTTTAATTTCAAAGAATGTCGATTCGTCAATTTTTTCAGGCTTTCCAAATGAATTTAATAATGTAAAATGTCCGTCAAGTAAATATTTGTGTTTTGGTTCTATTATTTGGTTTAGATTGGTGATTAGTCTATCTTGGGTAGTCACAAAATTCTGTACTCTTTTATTTTTTAAATCACTTATTTCATTCCATTTTAACACCTCGCTTGCAGATAAATGTTGGAAACCGAATTTGTCTGCTAACTCCTTGCAAACTGTTCTTTTTCCAACTCCGTGAATCCCTCCAACAAATATTATATTTCTATCGTTCATAAATTTTGGTCGGTATGTTGGACAACTCGCTATAGCATCAATAAATACAGTAATATCCCTTTTTAATATAGCGGGATATCCGCATATCCGCCTGTCATTTAAAAAAAATAGAAATCAATTTAACAATGTCACTACGGCAATGGCGTCATATTTCGACAGGTTTTGATTACGTATAAGTTTGATTTTCGCTACTAATATAAACAATAACTAAACTCAAACCACCTCATTACAAAAGTCCAATGCCCTTTTTTCAGTATAGGTTATATTGTCTACACCGTAAAAACCAACATGGCCACCATGGGCGGGCATTTCTAAATAGAGATTTTTATTCTGTACCGCCTCTTTGTTGGGGTAGCATTCCGAGCCCAAAAAAGAATCATTCTTAGCGTTGATAATCAGAACCGGTATAGTGATATTAGGTAAAAACTGAAGACAACTACTTTGTTTGTAATAGTCCAAGGCATCTTTGAAACCATGTGCCCTACTGGTATAAATATCATCAAAATCTTTTAAGGTCTTTACGTTTTTGATGTCGTTGGCGGAAATTTTATCAGGGAACAACGTATGCTTGACCCATAATTTTTCAACCAGGTGTTTTCTAAATCGTTTCGCATACAAAACATTCTTGGGCATGAGCAGTTGCTTTAAAGAACTATGCAAACTACAGGGCGCTGAAATAGCTATGGCTGCCTTGATTTCTTTGGGTATGTTGGTTCTTTCCCCCAAATATTTTAGTGCTAGATTGCCACCCATGCTAAAACCTTTGATAAAAATTTCAGTATACTTTTTGGTTGTAAGAATATGGTGCACCACAGCTTCTAGATCTTCGGTCGCCCCTGAATGGTAAGAACGGAATAAACGATTGGTCTCTCCGCTGCAGCTTCTAAAATTGACGGCACAGGCATCAAAACCATTGCGGTTGAACTGTTTGGCACTCCCCGCAATGTAGGCTCGTTGTGCATTACCTTCCAAGCCGTGTAAAAGAATGACAACTTTGTGGGTGGGGGTTTGCGAAAAACTCCAATCGAGGTCTAAAAAATCGCCATCTGCTAATTCCAGTTTTTTACGTTTTTGCTCAAAATCGACTATTTTTCGTGTTAATGCGGTAAAAATGGTCGAAAAATTACCGCTTTTAAGTAAAAATGGCGGATTATAGTTTGAGGGGATAATGGGCATCTAGAACAGGTATAAAGACAAAAACAGATTATTTGGGGTAGGTTTCCAAAACTTTGCTTTGTGTCTCAATGGCTGTTTTGAATTCTGATTTTAAAGTGTTGACCAACTCAGAAACCGAAACCGAATCATCAATTGTTGTAACACCTTGCCCGGCCGACCAAATGGTTTTCCATGCTTTGGCCTCGGTATCCATTTCTTTTCCGAAATCTATTTTAGTGTCTTTTTTAAGGTCTTCTTCGGTAATACCCGCAGCTCTTAAACTTGCCCCCAAGAAATTGGCATGTACCCCAGAGATCGATGCGGTATAGACCACATCGCCAGCACCTGATTCAATAATCATTTTTTTGTATTCATCAGAAGCCTTGCTTTCATCGGTATTTATAAAGCGCGTGCCCATATACGCCAAATCGGCACCCATTTGAAGGGCCGAAGCAATATCTTGGCCTGTACTGATACAGCCCGAAAGCAGAATGGTCTTGTCAAAGAATTTTTTGATTTCGGCAATTAAGCTCATGGGGTTTAAAGTGCCTGCATGGCCGCCTGCGCCTGCGGCTACCAAAATGAGTCCGTCAACACCGGCCTCTTTTGCCTTTTCGGCATGCCTTTTTTTAATGATATCGTGAAAGACCAAGCCGCCATAACTATGAATGGCATCCACTACTTGCGAAACTGCGCCCAATGAGGTGATGACCAAGGGCACCTTATGTTTAACGCACAATTTCACATCGACCTCTAAACGTGGGTTGGTTTGATGAACGATAAGGTTGACACCAAACGGAGCGGCTTTTTTACCGGTTTCAGATTCAAATTTTTCGAGTGCCGCCTTGATTTCTATCAACCATTCTTCAAAGCCTTCACTGCTACGTTGGTTGAGTGCCGGAAAAGTACCCACAATGCCATTTTTACAACATTCTATGACCAATTTGGGGCCAGAAATAAGAAACATTGGGGCTGCAACAGCAGGTAAGGATAAGTCGTTGATAAAAGGTGCTTTTGGCATGTGATAAATATTTAGAAATTTAAATCGATACAATCGAATCGGTTGCTAAAACTACTACGTATTCTCGTGAAAAACAATTGTATCATAATGAATTCATAAAGTAGGACTTATGACTATGAATAATGGTTATCTCGTAATCGGCAGAAACAGGCGAAATGGTGAGGTTGTCAAAAAGGTAACTTCGTATCTCACTTGTCACCTTGAGCGCAGTCGAAAGCTAATTTTCTAGCAACGTTTTAAATCCTGCTAGCAGGTTTCAAGAAATTTTGCATCCTCGAAGGGCTCTTTATCCTAAATTTTAGATAAAACTTCTTTTTTGTTACTAACTATGAATAGCCTCTTTGGCCGCAGCGACCACCTTTTTGCTATTTCCTATAAAGATTTGTCCGTTTACGATAATTACAGGGCGTTTTAAAAACGTATACTGTTCTAGAATTAGGTTTTTGAAACCTGCTTCTGAGAGTTGCTTTTCATGAAGTCCTTTTTCACGGTACAGTCTTGCCCGTTTGCTGAACAGGGCTTCATAGCTACCTGCCAGTTGGTGCATTTCTTTTAATTGGGATGCAGTAATAGCTTCCGTCTTTATGTTCTGCAATTCAAACCCGTCAAGTGGTTGCAGTTCTTTTATAATTCTTTGACAGGTATCACAATTGCCAAGATGGTATATTTTCTTCATGTTGCGCTTATTTATCCCTTGCAAAGAAACCCTTTTTCGCTTCAAATGTGCTATTTTTAGAGTTCAATTCTAAAAAGAAAGACTGTGGAAAATCAATTTTATATCACGATACAAAACAGAAAACTACTGTACAATTTTCTTAAAAAGACACCACGGGAAGCCTTACTTAAGATTCCTGATGGGTATCGTAACAACATTTGGTGGAACATCGCCCATGTAGTGGTCAGCCAGCAATTGTTGGTGTATGGTATGAGCAACCTGCCGATGAGGGTATCTGACGAATTGGTGAACAAGTTTAGAAAGGGCACGGTACCCGATGGGTTGGCAACAGATGAAGAAATAGACGAAATAAAAGGGTTTTTATTTTCTACCGTTGAATGGGCTCAAGAAGATTATGAAAAGGGAATTTTCAAAGAATTCAACGAGTACACCACCAGTCTTGATGTTACCCTAAAAACCGTGGAAGAGGCCATTGCTTTTAACGTGTTTCACGAAGGATTGCATTTAGGGGTTGTTTTATCGCTTCAGAAGGCATTGATAGGGTAGTAAATCAAGATTTTATCTTCGTAGACAAGTATTTTTTGACATCCTTATACGGCAATGTCAGTTCAATGGTGCCGTCAGCATAAGAAGCCACTTCATACTGGTTGTAGCGCAATTTTATGCCCTCTTTTGTAAAACCAATGTTCTCGGGCAGGTAAAAAGAATCTTTTTCAAACATAAACCCGGTATAGTTTATAGGCTTGTCTTGCGGAATTTTTTCCTGCAAACGAAACATGGCCTCGGCAAAATGTTGAAAATCGGCCTTGCTTTTAAAAAGTTGCCAGTTTTCTAATTCCACCCCTTTATTTTTGTCAAAGTTCAGGTATTGTTTTGAGGTATACCCATGCGCTCCGCCAGTGAACAGATAAGAATTCAATTCAATGGTTAAAACAGAGGCATTTTCAAAAACGATTTTACCATCGATTTTGACTTCCCATTCCGTGCTTTCATCGGTATAGAGTCTTTGCAGTTCTAAATAGCCATTTTTGAATGATGTTAAGGCATCTTCTAAAGATGGTACTTCAATTTCATCATCGAACAAAAGAAGTGAAATGATTTCTTCTCTTAAGGCTGTATTGATGGTCTCCGATAATTTGGTTCGATCGATCGCCTTCGGAATCTCAATGGAAACCTCAGGGCACATATCACAAGCTTCGTTCATTAAAACCAAAGGTTCGAACGTAAGTTTGTTCTCGTTCTTGCAACTAGAAAGAATCAAGAAAAGCGACAGATAGGTCAATACGGTTTTCATAGGGGCGAAAAGCTAAATGATAATGCAAAAATACACTTTCATTGTATGAACTCGTCTTGAGTTTTTGTTTGGAACCGAGAATTGTGGCTTTTGTGCCGTAATGAAGTCATTTTTTAGTCGCATAACCATAGTTACGGGACTCAAAAATGGCAAAACCTGCCTGCCGGCAGGTGTATAATTCGCAGGTAAAATAAAAATTCAAGACGAGTTCTATTCTCCGTAAGATAACGATATATTTGTACATATAATTATATGTCATGAGCGAAAAAAAGTTAAAATTCAATAGTAAGACCATACACGGGGGTCAAAAACCCGATAAGGCCTATGGTGCCGTAATGCCACCCATATACCAAACTTCTACCTACGCTCAGACCACTCCAGGCGGACATATGGGGTACGAGTATTCTCGTTCTGCCAACCCAACACGAACAGCGTTGGAGAATTCTTTAGCAAGTATTGAAAACGGAAATTACGGTTTGGCATTTGCCAGTGGCCTAGCAGCGATTGATGCCATTATTAAATTATTGGAGCCAGGAGACGAGGTTGTTTCTACCAATGATCTGTACGGCGGCAGTTACCGATTGTTCAAACAGGTATTCGAAAAATTCGGGATCGGTTTCAGTTTTATCGGAATGCACAATGCCGATAAAATCGAAGTGTATATTACCGATAAGACAAAGCTCATTTGGGTAGAGACACCAACCAACCCCATGATGAACATCATCGATATAAAAGCCGTTTCGAAATTGGCGAAAAAGCACAATATTCTATTGGCGGTAGACAACACATTTGCCACGCCCTATTTACAACTACCGTTAGATCTAGGAGCCGATATTGTTATGCATTCGGCCACTAAATACCTCGGCGGCCATAGTGATGTGGTGGTAGGTGCCTTGGTAGTGAACGATAAAGATTTGGCCGATAAACTATATTTTATACAAAATGCAAGTGGTGCGGTGTGCGGGCCAATGGATAGTTTCTTGGTACTTCGTGGCATCAAGACCCTACATGTAAGAATGCAGCGCCATTGCGAAAATGGCAGGGTCATTGCGGAGTATTTGACCAAGCACCCAAAGGTCGAAAAAGTTTTCTGGCCTGGGCTTGAGAGCCATCCCAATCATGCTATTGCCAAAAGCCAAATGACTGATTTTGGCGGTATGATCTCCTTTGTTCCCAAGGGGAGCAGTTATGAAGATGCCATCAAGATCGTAGAAAAATTGAAAATTTTTACCTTGGCGGAGTCCTTAGGGGGTGTTGAAAGTCTGGCGGGTCACCCTGCAAGTATGACCCATGCCAGCATCCCCAAAGAAGAGCGTGAGAAAAGCGGTGTTGTAGATTCGTTGATACGTTTGAGTGTAGGTATTGAAGATGCTGAAGACCTTATAGCTGATTTAGAACAGGCGATAGGGTAGAGGATTAGGGATTACTTGATTTTTGATTAACAACATGCTTGTTCGACGAAATTTCTACAATAAAATTACCGTTCGATCTTTTGTTATCAGTCGGAAAATATTTTAGATGGTGTATTAAAGATAAAAAAGAATATATACGCCCAATAGGGGAGAGCTTCATGAACGAGTCACGTCGTTCTTTGTTGCTTTCCTCCCTGTTTCTATATAGAATTTTCATACTACAAAGATAGCGAAATTCAATTGTCATCTTGTTTCTGGCGAAAAACCAGTACATTCAACGACCAAGCGCACATTTTTATTTTTTGTTGATATGTTTTTTCACCCTCGGCTTTCTTGTTGAGAACAAAGTCTTTACCTGATTAGGACACGAACAACAGATTTAAAGAAACAATTTGCTGAATTTTTAAAAAAAGAAGGGTTAAATTATAGGAATAGTATAATTTCGCCGTTATAATTTGAATTCAACAAAACACCAAAGTTTTTATGGAAGCAAAGATCAAAGCATTTATGGACGAGGTGAGAACCAGAAATGGCCACGAACCTGAGTTTATACAAGCGGTACAAGAGGTAGCGGAAACAGTTATTCCTTATATCGCCAAAAAAAAAATATACATCGGTAAAAACATATTATTGCGCATGGTAGAACCTGAACGGTTGATTTCTTTCAGGGTCTCTTGGGTAGATGACAAAGGCGAGATACACGTCAACCGTGGGTATCGTGTTCAAATGAACTCTGCCATTGGCCCATATAAAGGGGGCTTGCGGTTTCACCCAAGTGTGAATGCCAGTATTCTTAAATTTTTGGCCTTTGAACAGGTCTTTAAAAACAGTTTGACAACCTTGCCCATGGGTGGCGGAAAAGGAGGTTCTGATTTTAATCCGAAAGGAAAATCAGATGATGAGGTCATGCGTTTTTGCCATGCTTTTATGTCTGAGCTTTCAAGGCATATAGGTCCGAATACTGATGTGCCGGCAGGTGATATAGGGGTAGGAGGCCGTGAAATCGGATTTCTATTCGGCATGTACAAAAAAATACGTAACGAATTTACAGGCGTATTGACCGGTAAGGGCCGCTCTTGGGGCGGATCATTGATTCGCCCAGAAGCGACAGGTTATGGCACCGTTTATTTTGCGCAGAGTATGTTGGCTACACGTGGTGAAAGTGTTGCCGATAAGATCGTGGTGATTTCAGGATCGGGCAATGTGGCACAGTATGCCGCTGAAAAAGTATTGCAACTGGGAGGCAAAGTGGTCACCTTTTCTGACTCTTCAGGGTATATCTACGATGCGGAGGGTATTGATAAGAAAAAACTAGCCTTTGTAATGAATCTTAAAAATAATAAAAGAGGTCGTATTTCAGAGTTTGCGAAAAAATATAAATCCGCAAAATTCATCAAGGGAGGTAACCCATGGGAAGTAAAATGCGATATTGCGCTGCCCTGCGCCACCCAAAACGAACTTGACGGAAAGGATGCTGAAAAATTGATAAAGAACAAATGTAATTGCGTTGCCGAGGGTGCCAATATGCCCTCTACGCCCGCAGCGATTCACGAATTCGAAAAAGCAAAAATACTGTTCGCACCAGGTAAGGCCTCAAATGCCGGTGGAGTAGCTACTTCAGGACTTGAAATGTCGCAAAATTCATTGCGTATCAGTTGGACACGTGAAGAAGTAGATGAAAAACTGAAGACGATTATGATAGACATTCACGATTCTTGTTTGCAGTACGGCAAAGAGAAAGATGGGTATTGCAACTACGTAAAAGGAGCGAATATCGCTGGCTTTGTAAAAGTTGCCGATGCCATGTTGGCCCAAGGGGTGATATAAAATAAGAAGGTAGAATTACGATATTTGATTTTTAAAGTGCGGACTGCTCTAGAACAGTCCGCACTTTTGTTTTGTGGTTTTTTGTATTGTAGTCATAAACCAATAACCGCATACTTTCTTCTAAACTTCTATCTTTGCACCAATCGAACCACAATAGATGCAAGTAACCACCAAAGCCATAGTTCTTACCTCGTTAAAATATGGAGACACCAGTCTCATCGTCAAGGTTTTTACAGCCTCTGATGGGTTAAAATCTTATTTGTTGAAAGGAGTTCTTGCCTCAAAAAAAGAAAAGTTGAAAGCGGCCTATTTTCAGCCGTTGACGCAATTAGAGATTGTTGCCGTTCACAAGAACAAAGGCACTTTAGAGCGTATTCGTGAAGTTAAGGTCAATTACCACTACCAAACCTTGCATACAGATATCGCTAAAAATGCGATAACCATGTTTTTGGCCGAGATGTTGGGCAATAGTATTGGTGAAGAAGAACGCAATGAAGAGCTTTTCGAGTTTTTAGAAGCCTCGTTGCAATGGCTTGACACCCATAGCGAAATCTCCAATTTCCATCTGTATTTTCTGTTGTCGTTGACGAAGTATTTTGGCTTTTACCCTGATGTGAAGAATAGAGATGCCGCTTGTTTTGATCTAGTGGAAGGAGAGTTCACCAACACCCCATCGTTAAACCCCATTTTGACAGGAGAAAATCTAAATTATTTTAAAATGGTGTTGGGCATAAATTTTGATGAGGTACATACCATCAAAATGAACAAAGTGAGCCGACAAGAACTCCTACAGTCTCTTGTCCTTTATTTTGAATTACATTTACAGGGATTTCGAAAACCAAAGTCCCTCGCCATTTTAAACGAAGTTTTCAGCTAATATGTACAAGGTTCTATTAGTCGTGTTTTTCTTGTTTTTCCAGAGTATTTCCAGTCAGGAGATAACCCTATTGGATATCAATACCAGAGAGCCGATTCTCAATGTAGCCGCGTATAATTTAGATCGATCAAAGACCGCACTTTCCGATTTTGATGGCAAATGCGACCTGTCTATTTTTGATAGAAATGAACGTATTACCTTCAAACATATCAGTTACGAAATACATAAATCTTCCAAATCACAGATCTTAAGGCATAAAGGCAGGGTATATCTTGTTTTGAGGGCCGAGCAATTAGACGAGGTGGTTATGTCGGTCTCTAAATGGGAACAGCAAAAGAAAGACATTCCCAATAAAATAGCTTCTATTGATGCTAGAGAGATTGCTTTCACCAACCCCCAAACTGCGGCCGATTTATTACAGAACAGCGGAAAGATATTTGTACAAAAAAGCCAGTTGGGTGGTGGCAGCCCCATGATCCGGGGTTTTGCGACCAATCGTTTATTGCTTTCTGTGGATGGTGTTCGTATGAACAATGCCATTTTTAGGGGAGGGAATATTCAGAACGTGATCTCGATAGACCCTTACTCGATCAAGAAAACCGAGATTATTTTTGGCCCTGGATCTGTTATCTATGGTAGTGATGCCATTGGGGGCGTGATGAATTTTTACACGAAAGAAGCCCAGTTTTCAAATACGGACAGCCTTTCATATTCAGGAAATACCAATTACCGATTTTCTTCGGCCAATACCGAGAACACCTTTCATTTTGACCTCAATATCGGAAAAAAGAAATGGGCGTTTTTGACCAGTGCATCCTACAATAGCTACCGTGATTTAGTGATGGGGAGAAATGGCCCTGATTCTTATTTAAGAAACAATTTTATCGTGGCACAAAGTGATGGGCAAGACGAACTGGTCGTAAATGAGAATCCCCGAAAACAAATTTCGACCGCTTACGGTCAATTAAGTTTGATGCAAAAAACAGTGTACCGGCCAAATAACGATTGGCGATATGATCTAGGGCTTCATTACTCCGAAACCTCTGATTATTCAAGATATGACCGATTGATACGGCCCAATAGAGACGATACAGGGCTGCGTTCTTCAGCGTGGTTTTACGGCCCGCAAAAATGGTTTATGGGCAACCTTCAAATCAATAAAAAAGGAAATGGAATTTTCTATGACGGATTGAAGATCACAACTGCCTACCAACATTTTGAAGAAAGTAGAAATGATCGTGATTTTCAGAGTATTATTAGAAACACCACAAGAGAAAAGGTAGATGCCATTTCGACCAATATTGATTTTGAGAATAAAAAAATTGGCGCCTTGAGATTGTATTACGGTATCGAGTACATTTTCAATAAAGTAGGTTCCTTCGGAAGCCAAAAAAATATTGTGACAAATATAAGATCAGACGCCGCTTCACGATACCCTAACGGGGCTACATGGCAGACCGCGGCAGGCTATATCAATGCCGAATATAAGGCAAAGCCGAATTTCACATTGCTTTCGGGCTTGCGGTACAGCCATGTTTGGATCGATGCTGTTTTTGACAAGACCTTTTATCCGTTTCCCTTTGATGATGCTAAATTGAACAATGGCGCCTTGACCGGAAGCATTGGGTTTAGTTGGTTTCCGAAAGCCGATCTACAAATTACGTTGAACGGATCCACGGGCTTTAGAGCACCCAATATTGATGATATTGGAAAAATATTCGATTCTGAACCCGGTGCGGTAGTAGTACCAAATATTGATCTAGAACCCGAATATGCCTATAATATGGAACTTGGGGCACAAAAGAATTTCAATGACAAGTTTGTTTTCAAAGGGGCGGCTTTCTATACCTATTTGGTAGATGCCCTCGTGCGTAGGGATTTTCAGCTCAACGGACAATCGGAAATTCTATATAGGGGAGAGTTGAGCAAGGTGCAGGCGATACAAAATGCCTCAAAGGCATATGTATACGGATTTGAATTTGGGTTCGAAGCATTTTTATCAGAGAACCTATCCGTAACTTCTAACCTTACCATCACAGAAGGTATTGAGGAGGAGGCCGATGGCACCGATTCACCAGGAAGACATGTTGCACCTACCTTCGGTGATTTTCACTTGATATGGAAAAACCAACGATTACGAGCAGATCTATTTATGAACTACAACGGAAAAATCGCCTATAAAGATCTGGCCCCGTCAGAACAAAGTAAAAGTTACATCTATGCCCTTGACCCAAACGGAAATCCGTATTCACCTTCTTGGCACAGCTTGAATTTACGCTCACAGTATACAATATCAAATGCTTTAAAGGCAACCTTAAGTCTTGAAAATATAACAGATCAGCGGTATCGATCTTATTCTTCGGGTATTGCCGCCCCTGGCACAAACCTTATTTTAGGACTGGGGTATCGATTTTGAATCCCTCATTGAGGGTTTGATTCCACGAGATTAGCCTCGAAATTAAAAAAGGGAAAGTGACAAGAGTTTCGGCTATGAGTAGTTGCGTAGGTGAGAACAAGCAATTACGTATAGTTCAGTTTTTTGCTACCTGCTTTTTACTCTTTTATCAGCCCTTTGTTGTTTTCGTTTGGCTCCAACAGATCCCAAAGGTTTCCATACAAATCTTCAAATACCGCAACTCTTCCATATTCATATTCTGTTGGAGGTCTAATAAAATTAATGTTCCTTTCAACCATTTTATTATAATCCCTCCAAAAATCATCTGTGAAAAGAAAAAGAAAAACCCTGCCACCTGTTTGATTTCCAATACTTTTTGATTGTTCTTCATTTGTCGCTCTTGCAAGTAATAAACAACATTCTTTTGCTCCTGAAGGAGCAATCACAACCCATCTTTTTTCTTCATCAATTTTAGTGTCTTCAAGAAGTATGAAATCTAATTTTTTCGTATAAAATTCTATTGCTTCATCATATTCTTTAACAACCAAGGCAATATGTACTATTCTTTGTTTCATTTTTTTTAATCCTTCTTTTTTGAATTGCAGGTAACAATGATATATGACCACTGTTTTTTTGCCATAAAAAAACCCTGACGAAAACGTCAGGGCCCTTAATTTTGCAAAGTTGGGTGGAAATTAGTTTTTCACCTTATCTTTAACTTCATTGGCAGCGTCTTTTACTTTGTCAACTGCATCAGAACCAGCTTCTTTTGCCGAATCAACTGCATCAGAACCAGCTTCTTTTGCCGAATCAACGGCATTGCCAGCAGCGTCTGTAGCTCCGTCAACTGCATCACCAGCAGCATCCATTGCATCAGAACCGGTTTCGGTAGCAGAATCAACTGCGTCGCCTGCGGTATCCATTGCACCTTCAGCAGCTTCCTCAGCAGCCTCGGCAGCAGCCTCGGCAGCCTCAATAGCCTCATTAGCCTCTTTATCGGCAGCTTCTCTGCACGATACAAATGATACACTTAAGGCAAGTACTAGAATTGAACTTAAAATTACTTTTTTCATGATTTTTGTTTTAATGTTTTGTTTCTCAACGCAAAGATATACGGATTAATCAATGTTTTGGATGATATTTGTTAATATTTTCCCTAAAAACATTAACAAAAGAGGGTTTAATACTGATAGGCAGGGGTGAAATAAGCTGTCGAGCGGTACTTTTTTATTAGACCCAGAAAGCGTTTAGGGGCGTAAATGGGGTATTATTTGAATCAAAATCGCTAATTTTGCAGCCTGAAATTACAGTGCCGGAAGCATTTTACTATGAAGTTTATAGAATATAAAGGATTGGACTTACCAAAAGTCGCCGAAGAGGTTCTCGAATATTGGAAAAAAAACCAGATTTTCGAGAAAAGCGTCGCTCTTAGAGAGGGCAAGCCAAGCTATGTCTTTTATGAGGGCCCCCCATCTGCTAACGGTATGCCGGGCATTCACCATGTCATGGCGCGTACCATTAAAGATATTTTTCCGCGATACAAGACCATGAAAGGCTTTCAGGTAAAACGAAAAGCGGGTTGGGACACCCATGGGTTGCCCATTGAACTGGGCGTTGAGAAAGAACTGGGTATTACCAAAGAGGATATCGGCAAGAAAATATCAGTAGAGGAATACAATGCGGTTTGTAAAAAAGCGGTCATGCGCTATACGGATGTTTGGAACAGAATGACCGAGCAAGTTGGCTATTGGGTTGATATGGACGATCCCTATATTACGTACAAGTCTAAGTATATGGAGTCGGTCTGGTGGTTGTTAAAACAGATCTATGACAAGGGTCTTATATATAAAGGGTATACCATTCAACCGTATTCTCCCAAAGCGGGCACGGGCCTGAGTTCACATGAACTGAACCAGCCCGGCACCTACCAAGATGTTACCGATACTACGGTTACGGCACAGTTTAAAAGCCTCCTAACCCCCGAAGGGGAAACTCAAAACGATATTTTAAAAGCATTCGGAATCACTCCCCCCGAGGGAGAGCTAGAGGGGGCATTTTACTTTCTGGCTTGGACAACCACACCTTGGACACTGCCATCGAATACAGCCTTGACCGTTGGCGCCAAGATTGATTATGTTCTGGTAAAAACGTTCAACCAATATACATATAAACCTATATGTGTTGTTTTGGCAAAAAATTTGATTGCCAAGCAGTTTGGCAAAAAATTCGTTGAAGCTGATAATGAAGATGATTTTACGAGCTTTACTTCAACCAATAAAAATATACCTTATAAAGTTATTGCTGAAACCAAGGGGTCAAACTTGGTGAATATAAAGTATGAGCAATTGATTGATTATGTCAAGCCCTATCAAAACGCAGAAAATGCATTTCGGGTTATTGCTGGTGATTTTGTCACTACTGAAGACGGTACGGGGATCGTACATACGGCACCTACGTTTGGCGCAGATGATGCTTTTGTAGCCAAACAAGCCGTGCCTGAAATTCCGCCATTATTGGTGTTGGACGAAAATAATAATCCAGTGCCTTTAGTAGATCTACAAGGTAGATTTAGACATGAATTAAAGGAATTTGGAGGTAAGTATGTCAAGAACGAATATTACGAAGATGGTGAAGCGCCAGAAAGATCTGTTGATGTAGAGATCGTCATTAAGCTAAAAGAAGAGAACAGAGCTTTTAAGGTCGAAAAGTACGTGCACAGCTACCCTAATTGTTGGCGTACCGATAAACCCATATTATATTACCCGTTGGATTCTTGGTTCATTAAAGTGACCGATGTTAAAGATAGAATGTTCGAATTGAACCAAACTATTAATTGGAAGCCAAAATCTACAGGAGAAGGCCGATTTGGAAACTGGTTGGCAAACGCCAATGACTGGAATTTATCACGTTCTCGTTATTGGGGCATTCCGTTACCTATTTGGAGAACAGAAGATGGTAAAGAAGAAATCATGATCGGGTCTGTCGAAGAACTAAAATCTGAAATGGCAAAGGCCATATCGGCTAAGGTTTTAGAGAATGATATTTTTGATGATTTCGTAGTTGGTGACATGTCTGAAACGAACTACGACAAAATAGACTTGCATAAAAACATTGTAGATCAAATAATTTTGGTTTCCCCATCTGGCAAACCAATGAAACGCGAGAGCGACCTGATCGATGTTTGGTTCGATAGCGGTGCTATGCCCTATGCGCAATGGCATTATCCTTTTGAGGGAAAAGAAGCCCCCTCAAGGGGAGAACGCAACTCTCCTGTGTATCATACGGCTCGAAAATCAAATTATAAATTGTTCAAAGTGTTGGCCGCCGAGCGAAAAAACCATTCTACCCAGGCAGAGAATATTTTATGGGAAGTAGTGAGAGGCAAAAAATTGGATGGTTTCAAATTTAGGAGAGAACATATCATAGACGAGTTTATTGTAGATTTTGTATGCCTTTCAAGGCAATTGATTATCGAAGTGGATGGAGGGTGTCATTTGAAACCCGAAATTAAAGAGGCAGATGAGCTTAGAACAAAAATTCTTGAAAATGACTTTGGTTATCACATCATCAGATTCAAGAATGAAGAGGTTATAGGGGATATAGATGGTGTTTTGGAAAAAATCTCGAATAAGCTGAAAAGCATTCCAAAAAACAATAGCTCACAAGTAGCTGGTTCTCGCCCCAAGGGGGAGCTAGAAGGGGCTTTAGGGATTCCTTTCCCTGCAGATTTTATCGCAGAAGGCGTTGACCAAACCCGTGGATGGTTTTATACATTACATGCCATAGCGACTATGGTCTTTGATACGGTGGCCTATAAAAATGTAGTATCTAACGGATTGGTGTTGGATAAGGAAGGAAAAAAAATGTCGAAACGTTTGGGCAATGCGGCCGATCCCTTTGAGACCATGAACGAGCATGGTGCCGATGCCACGCGATGGTACATGATCTCAAACGCCAACCCTTGGGACAACCTAAAATTTGATGCTAACGGTATTATTGAGGTTAAACGCAAGTTTTTCGGAACGCTTTACAACACCTATTCTTTTTTTGTTCTATATGCGAATATCGATGACTTTGACTATTCTGAAGCTGAAATTCCACTAAGTGAACGACCAGAGATCGATCGGTGGATTCTTTCTGAACTGCATTCGCTGATCAAAAAGGTAGATGAGGCTTATGCCGATTATGAACCTACCAAAGCAACACGGGCTATTTCTGATTATGTACAAGAGAACCTCAGTAACTGGTACGTACGCTTGAGCAGAAGACGTTTTTGGAAGGGAGATTATCAGCAAGATAAAATATCGGCCTATCAGACCTTGTATACCTGTTTGGTGACCGTTGCAAAATTGTCTGCGCCAGTAGCTCCGTTTTTTATGGACCGGCTCTATAAAGATTTAACAAATACCACTGAAAAAGAAACATTTGAAAGTGTACATTTGGCTGATTTTCCGAAGTGTGATGAAGCCGTAATCGATACCGATCTTGAGGGGAAGATGCAAAAGGCGCAAACGATTTCTTCTTTGGTATTGTCAATTCGGCAAAAAGAGAAAATAAAGGTACGCCAACCCTTACAGAAAATAATGATTCCTGTTTTAGACGAGAAGCAGAAACATGAAATCGAAGCGGTGGCCGATTTGATAAAATCAGAGGTCAATGTAAAAGAGATAGAATTGTTAGATGATGCGTCGGGTATTTTGGTGAAGCGAATAAAACCCAATTTTAAGACCTTAGGGCCTAAGTATGGCAAGGATATGAAGTTGGTTGCGGGGGCAATAGCCGAACTTGGGCAAGAAGACATCCAGAAAATCGAACAGGAAGGCGAAATATCCATCCAAATTGAAAATAAAAGTATTATTTTACAGTTACAGGATGTAGAGATAAGCTCTCAAGACATTGAAGGTTGGTTGGTAGCCACTTCAGGGTCGCTTACCGTAGCATTGGATGTTACGATCAATGACAGCCTAAGAAAAGAAGGAATCGCAAGGGAACTTGTCAACCGAATTCAGAATATGAGAAAGGATTCTGGTCTTGAAGTGACCGATAAAATAGATATTAAAATATTAAAAGACGGGTTTGTTGAAAAAGCGGTCGAGAGCAACCTTGATTACATTAAGACCGAGACCTTGACGGCAGCGTTGTACCTTGAAGAAAAATTAGACAGCGGTACAGTAGTTGCCTTTGATGAAGTAAACACAAAATTATTTATTGTTAAGCACTAGAAAATATGGCACAAGACATAAAAATCAAATACTCAGATAAAGATCTAGCGAAGTTCAAAACCTTGATCCTAGAAAAAATAGAAAAAGCCAATAGTCATTTAGAACTACTCAAAAGTTCGTACATGAACGATGGCGATAATGGTACGGATGATACTTCGCCCACTTTTAAGGCTTTTGAAGAGGGGTCGCAAACAATGAGCAAAGAGGCGAATACCCAATTGGCCATTCGTCAAGAGAAGTTTATACGTGATTTAAAAAACGCACTATTGCGTATAGAAAACAAAACGTACGGGGTTTGCCGTGTTACCAGAAAACTCATTAATAAAGAGCGGTTAAAACTGGTACCGCATGCTACGCTGAGTATTGAAGCAAAAAACATGCAGAAGTAAAAACAAAACGTCCGCGATTTAGCGGATGTTTTTTCATGCCAAAATGAGACCTGTAAATATCATCTTGTTCTTCTTTATGTATTTGCAAATCGCAAATGCCGCCGGCCAAGGTTGGTTGTCTTACTGATCCCATACATAAAAGATACGAAACCTCTCAAAAGCAAACAACACCTTGCAACGGCCTTAACATGCCAATGCTTCGGCTGCGCTCAGCGCAGGCTGCGAGAAAGAAGGGGCATACGTACAATTCTAGACAGATGAAAGGCGGCATCGGCACTCTGAAGAGACTCCTCACTTCGTTCGGAACGACAAGGGAAAACCTTCGACCTGTCAAAGAAAAACCTCAGTAACGATAAGGGAGATGTTCGGAATGACAGTTGTGTGTTGAGAACGGCCGTGAAGCGTTGACTACTAACTTATAGTACTGCCGTTACCAACCCCATCTGCACTGAACGCAGTCGAAGTGTCAGGGTTTACAAAAACCAATTTGCCTTCAGCATTTTCGGTCATTAGAACCATACCCTCACTATCCACACCACGAAGTGCCCTTGGGGCGAGATTGATTAAAACGGTAACCTGTTTGCCCACGACTTCTTCAGGTGTAAAACTTTCGGCGATACCTGAAACAATGGTACGGGTGTCCAATCCTGTATCTACTTTTAGTACGAGTAGTTTTTTGGTCTTGGCCATTTTTTCGGCTTCTATAATGGTGCCCACTCGTATATCAAGTTTGGTAAAATCATCAAAGGCAACCGTCTCTTTTTGTGGCATAATTTCGTTGTTGTTTGAGGCTGTACTAAGCACTTCGACTGCGCTCAGTGCAGGCTCGGTCAAAGTTGAGCTCATGCTGAGCGCAGTCGAAGCATTGGCTTTTTTGGTGGCTTCCAATTTATCGAGTTGGGCCTGTATTTCGCTATCCTCTATTTTTCGAAAAAGGAATTCTGCCGCACTAATTTGGTGGTTGTGCGGTAGTAGGTTTTTTTTTGTGGAGATATCTTGCCAAGTTTGCCCTTCGACGGAGCTTGTGCCGAGCGCAGGCGAGGTGCTCAGGGTGACATTGAGAATATTTTTTAGTTTTATTGAAGTAAATGGTAAAAACGGTTCGCTCAATACGGCCAATGCGGTTGAGATTTGTAGGGCGACGAACATGATGGTCTTTACCCGTTCTTCGTCTTCTTTGATGACTTTCCATGGTTCTTCGTCGGCCAAATATTTGTTTCCAAGGCGCGCCAAATTCATTAATTCTTGACTTGCTTCGCGAAAGCGGTACCGTTCTATCGAACTTGATATTCTCTCAGGAAATTTTTTGACCTCCGCCAAAGTATCCAAATCAAGTTGTGAAAATTTAGCTGGGGCGGGTACGATCCCATTATAATATTTATGGGTTAAGACGACCACTCGGTTGATGAAGTTTCCGAAAATGGCGACCAGTTCGTTGTTGTTTTTAGCTTGAAAATCTTTCCAAGTGAAATCGTTGTCTTTGGTTTCTGGGGCATTTGCTGTTAAGGTATACCGCAGTGCGTCTTGCATATCAGAGAACTCCTCTAAATATTCATGCAACCAAACCGCCCAGTTTTTTGAGGTGGACAACTTATTTCCCTCTAAATTCAAAAACTCGTTGGCAGGCACATTATCTGGCAGAATATAACCACCATGCGCTTTTAAGATTGCCGGAAAAATAATGCAGTGAAAAACAATATTGTCCTTGCCGATAAAATGCACCAATTTGGTATTCTTGTCTTTCCAATAGGGTTCCCAATCTTTGCCTTCACGTGCTGCCCATTCTTTGGTAGATGAAATATACCCAATGGGCGCATCGAACCAAACATAAAGCACTTTACCTTCGCCTCCTTTTACAGGTACGGGAATTCCCCAATCAAGATCACGGGTTACGGCACGGGGTTTTAGTCCGTCATCGATCCATGATTTGCATTGACCATATACATTGGGTTTCCAATCAGATTTGTGCCCGACCAAAATCCATTCCTTAAAAAAATCCTCATAGCGATCCAATGGTAAAAACCAATGTTTGGTTTCTTTGGTGGTGGGTACGGCGCCAGAAACAGTCGATTTGGGGTTTATCAAATCTGTGGCATTCAGGGTAGAACCACAATTTTCACATTGATCGCCATAGGCTTCTTCGTGGCCGCATTTTGGGCAAGTGCCGACAACAAAACGATCCGCCAAAAATTGCTGTGCTTCCGCATCGTACAATTGTGCCGTGGTCTCTTCGATAAAATCATCTTGCTCGTACAGTTTCTTGAAAAACCCCGAGGCAGTTTCATGGTGTACTTTTGCCGAGGTTCTCGAATAATTGTCAAAGGTGATACCAAAATCGGTAAATGATTTTTTGATAATCGTGTGGTACTTGTCTATTACGTTCTTTGGGCTAATGCCTTCTTTTTTGGCTTTCATCGAAATGGCCACCCCGTGCTCATCGCTTCCGCAAACGAAGGCGACATCATTGCCGTTCAAACGTAAATAACGGGCATAGATATCAGCAGGAACATAAACCCCTGCCAAATGCCCAATATGAATAGGGCCATTGGTATAAGGCAATGCTGCGGTAATCGTATAACGACTGGGATATTTTTGGTTTTGGGTCATCAGATTCTTATTAAACCCCAAAAATAGAGATTTTTATGGGCTGCACCCCACTAAGGCACAAAAAAGAAAGCCTTCGATAAACATTTGAGGTGTTAGATCGAAGGCTTTACAAAAAATGGGGGCAGAATTAGGGAACGAAAGTCATATTGGTTATCGTCAGGTTACCTGCCCGTACGGCAAGCGGGTTTTCTACACCACCATTACCGATTTGCTCATTTTCTGATTTTGAACATCAATGCGATAAATGTATTTTCCGGTAGATAAATGCATGGGCATTCGTTCTCGAATATTTATTTCGACCGAGCCTTCAAGCATTATCTCATTGTATATCGTACCTACCTTCTGACCCAAGATATTGAACAACTGAATATCAACATGCGCACTAAAAGGCATTTCTAAATATATATGTGGATTTTCATCTGTAGGATAAAAAGGTTTGTGCACAATGGCATCCAACAAATCAGGATTGAACGGTGTAGGTTCGGACTGTGTTGGCAAGGTAGGCGACCCATCGCTATATGCGATATCAGAAAAATCGATGCCACTACAATTGAATCCAAGATTCACTGGGGCATAGGGGTGATCCAACAAATGCTGTTCCACTAGGGGTATGTCAACACATAACCATTCTGCCAATACGGTTGCGTACAGATCTCTAAAATCCATTGTGTATTCTAGGTTTCCCCTTCCATCTGGATCGTCTAATGTTGGATGTTCACCAACAAAAGCGCTGCCGTTCAAACCTGACCCAAAAAATAGGGTTGGTGCGGCTTTGCCGTGATCAGTACCGTTAGAGCCGTTTTCAAAGATCCTTCTACCGAATTCTGAAAAGGTCATACTTAATACCTTATCGTCTTGTTGTGTAAAACCAAGATCATCATAAAAGTTATCAATGGCAATTGATAAATTGGTCATCAAACGCGCATGCGTCAAGGGTTGGTTGCCATGGGTGTCGAACCCGCCCATGGAGATCATATAAACCTTAGTGCCCAAATTACCTTTTATCAAACGGGCTAAAAGAGCCAATTGTCTTGCAAAGCTGTTATCTTGGTACTCTACCTGGTTCTGTCCGCGCTCGTAAGCATCGTGAATAATACCTGAATATTCGTAAGTGGTATTGGCAACTCCTCTTAAAAATTTTAACTGATCACCATACATGCAGTCGTTGAACAGTGAATCGTCTAGACCATATACCGCACCTGATTCGGCGATTTCTTCTAACTGGTCGATGTTCGATGTTACAAAGGCATAATTGGTTTCATCACCTTGAAAAACCAAACTGCCGAACTGCCCTACTTGTATTGCCGCAGGTGCCGCAGGAGGGTTGATTAAATAGTTGGGGTATTTATTTTCAAAATGCCTTCCCATCCAACCTGTATTCAAGCCGCTAAAACCAGTAGTGGTCAAATCGGTATTTGCAAAAATATCTGAACCCGTAAAGTGTGATAGGCTTTGGCCTTCGTAACCAACGCCATGAACTGCCTTGAACTGGCCATCTCCCCACATAGGCTGTAAAGCTTTCATATAGGAGGGTACGCCGTAATCATCGGTAAGTTTTAGCACCTTGCTTTCTGGTATATAGATGTTTGGCCTTGCGTTTGCGTAGGTGTCGTATTGATTGATGGGAATTACGGTATTAAGACCATCATTGCCACCGTTCAATCGAATCAAGATGAGTATATTGTCGGTCTCTGCGCCCGCAATAGCAGCGGTCAATGGAGAGGGGGCGGAAGCTGTTAGAAAGTTACTTCCCAACATCATTGAACCAGAGCCCGCAATGCCCAATGCTTGTAGAAACGAACGTCGGCTCCAATCTTTATGTTCACGGTCATGGCCTTCGTGTTCGATGCCTTTATGGGGTGTTGTATCGTGAATATCGCACATAGTTGTAGGTGTTATTTTAATTGAAATTCTGGTTGCCTAATCAGGTATTGTAGTAATAATAGAACTTGAAAGGGAGCTTGGGGCCAAATGGCCAACGTCCATGATGGCGTTGTTCCGCCCTCATAATAGGTTTCGTCTACATCAGATCTGAAAATGGAAAATGCCTTTTCGTATTCAGGTTCATTAAGCAATCCTTTGGGCAAGATGAAATCTATAATGGGTCTTGCGATTACATCGGGGTTGTTGCTTGTTAATCCGTCATTTCCTGTAATGTCCATTGCGAAAGTTCTGAATTGTTCATTGTTGTTTTCATAAAAGCCCTCCATAATCGTTTCGATCGTCAACCAACGCCCGATCATAAAATTGGTGTTGATCCAGCTACGATCTCTTTGCCATCCGGCGACATCGACGGGATCGAACAGAGTTTGGCTGAGAAGGCTACTATAATTTATCAAGCTACTGACCGTAGTTGCATCATAGGCAAAATTGGTCTCTTTCAGTATATTAAAGTAAAAGTCATACGGACTTTTTATAATTACGCCAATGGCCTCATCGTCAAAAAAGTGCTCGCTTTTGAATAATTGTGACAGTACGGGGGCAATTTCAAAATTGCCCGAAACAAAAGTGGTGACCATACCACTTATTATTGTCTGGGCATTTCCGGCAGCGTCTTTAGAATCAGGGTGAACAAAAAACTCATACAGTTTTCTACAGATAAATTCGGCAATCTCATTGGGTCGTTGTGCGAATAAAATGTTCATTACATCGTCATAGCCCCAGTTTCCGGTCTGACCAAGAATGGTCTTGCTACCGGTATCGTGGCGATCGGCCCTAAAGGTCACTTTTTCGCAACCCAGTTCGCCTCTTTCTACATAACCCGTTAAAGCCCTTGCGGTTTCTATAATGTCTTCTTCTGTATAGCCGTTTCCTTCGCCAAGGGTGAAAAGCTCATAGAGTTCGCGACCATAATTTTCATTGGGGTTATTACCGTTATTGTATACGCCGTCTAAATAATACAGCATTGCACTGGTCAGGCCTATTTCGCTGACAAAGGTCTTAAAATTACCGATTGCATTGCGTTGTAGACAATTGACATATTCGAAGAGGAAGGAGTTGCAACCGTAAACATCCAATTCGGTAACGAAATGGTTGCTCCAAAAGAAACTCAAACGATCTTGAAGGTTATTGCCCAACATAGAGTTGGCATAGGCCAAACCCAGTTCATTTTGCTGGGCTACTCGAATCTGTCTTCGTTGTTCATCGTCTTCTGGGTAGTTACTGTTGTTCCAGTTGGCCCATGCCGGGGCTGGTATCGGGGGGGTGCCAAGGGCTTGGTTTATCAGAGTATCTACTAGGGCGCCAGCCAATTGGCCAGTCGCCGCATTGATAGTTTGTACTGAAGCGCTGAAGCCAAGTCTTCTGTACAAATGTGCTACTTGCTGCTGACTGAGGACGTCAGAAAATGGCGATAAAGCAGAAGTATTGCAATTAATGAAATATTCCATAGTCACTGTGGGCGTTAAGTAAGTCCGTTCATAGCGCTTGGGGCTGCTATTTGTTGGAGGTCATATAAATAACGTAATGAAATACAGAATAGTATTAAAATCTATGTATTTTAGTTGTACTACAAAATTTATCTACGATATTAAAGCATATCGAGATGTTTAACGGCCTATATTTTCGACGAAATGCATAATTCTGATATAATATTTTAATTTCTTAGGGTTTAATTCCCCGATGCTTGCATCGTGACACGTATATTTGTTCATTCTGAGTGAGCCGGATACCCCGTCTGCTTGCAGTGGGATAGTTCATTTTTTTTATGGGAAAACACAATGAATTTGGAAAGGAAGGGGAGAAAATCGCAACTGATTTTTTGATTAAAAAAGGCTATACGATCAAATACAAGAACTATAGGTATTTGAAATCTGAAATTGATATTATCGCCCAAAAGGGAAATATTTTGGCGATTGTTGAGGTACGCGCCAGAAGCAATGACCAAATCATAAATATCGCAGATACGATTACCAAGAAAAAGATAAAACTATTGGTGATGGGGGCGGATCATTATGTGACCGAGAACAATCTTGATGTTGAAGTCAGATTTGATGTTATTGCCATTCTCAAAAACAGCAAAATTTTTAAGATCGAACATTTAGAGAGTGCTTTTTATCATTTCTGACAATTTGTTTTATTTATAACAATTTGTTATTTTTACAGCAAATCAATCAAAATGAAAACTATTTCATCTGTCGTAGAACAGTACATCAAAAAAAAACCCTTTTTACAAAGTGCATTGGCTCAGGGAATCATCAACCTGACCTCGTTGTCAAGAATCGTCAAACCCGAAATCGAAGTCGAGCTCGGCAAAGATATTCGTAACGGGGCTATTGTAATGGCGTTAAAACGATTGTCTGATGATCTTGAGTTCAGGGCCACCCACAAGATTATAAAAGTATTGAAGAACATTGGTGAAATTACGGTGCGCTCTTCATTGACCGATTACACTTTTTTGGCTTCTGAAACTATCTTGGCCCAACAGGCCAAACTTTTAGAAGCCGTCAATGATAATCAAGATGTTTTCTATACTTCATCGAGAGGCGTCAACGAGATCAACATTGTTATTAGCAATGTTATGGACAAGACGGTCGAAGACTTGTTCAAAAATGAAAAGAGCACTCAGATAGCAGAAGAACTTTCTTCGATAACCGTGAAATTACCGGCAGAAAATGTTTCTGTACCCGGCATCTATTATTTTATATTTCAGCGCCTGGCTTGGGAGGGTATTGTTCTTTACGAAGTCATCTCTACCACCAATGAGTTTACTATTTTGGTGAATGATGAACAGGTTGATATTGCTTTTAAGACGATCAAAGATCTAAAAACTTTATAGCATTCGTAATTGCGAAGCATGAAGCGATCTGTTGAATTGGTCTCCTACTTTTTCAAAAACTCCACAACCTCCTTGTCATTTTCAGGTTTGGCGATAATATGTTTATCCGAGTCTAGTATAAAATAAGATGGTGTGGCATGAATGTCATATAGTTTGGCATACTCGCTTTCCCATTTTCCTAGAGCGATGGCGTGTTCAAAACCCGGTAGTTTTGCAGCTTCTTTTTCCCAAGAAAGAGTGTCATTCTCTAGGCCTACGGCAATTACCTTGATTTCAGAATTTTTTTCGAGTGTTTTGTGCAGGGCAGGCAATTCTTTAAGACAATGAGAACACGTACTGCTCCAAAAAACAAGAATGTATTTCTCAGCACCGTTTAAAGAACTGAGTTTTGCGTGCGTACCTTCTTTTGTCCAATTGATATCTGGCGCTATAGCGCCCATGCGAAGTCGATTATGAATATCGATTTTATCGATAATTTCTTGATTGTCGGTTTTTGTTGCTAAATCTTTTAAATAGGAAACATACACAAAATCAGATAATCGGTTAAAGCTACTTGCAGAAGCTTGTGTCCAAATCGTATAAAATAAGTGAAACCTGTAGTTGTCTGAAACACCCTGTAATTGGGTATCGATCGTTATCAGATTATCTTGCATGGCCTTTTCGGTTTCCCCTTGGGTCATTTGCGCCAAGGGCAGTGCGGTAAAAACGTAGTTGGTGATTTTATCGGTCAAGAAACCTGAAGCCTGAAGAACAGGGTTTGAAAAATTCAATTCATTGAAATAGTTCTCTTTTTTGTGAGTTACATAGCCTTGAATAGATTCGTATTTTGATGGAATGTAGGGCTTGTTGGCCTCAATAAATTCATTCGCAACCAATTCTTTAGATTTGTTTTTATACGATTTTTGTACATATCGATATTTTTTGGTGATTTCTTGAAATTCTGACACATCGGTTTTATTGTTCGAGTAAAAATTGATGAGTTGCCTTTCCGCCGCATTGATATCCCTGAAATAAGCATTGAAAACCTTATTTTCTTCTGAGGAAGTAAAAGAAACCCCTTCTTCAGTAGTAAATGTTAATACTACATCTTCTTTTCCTGTATAAATAACATCAAAATAAAATTCTTCTTGGGGTACGGCATAGACCAATCGATACATGCCCGGTTTTGCCTTTGCCGGAATTTTCAAAACAAATTCACCCTTATCGATACTCGTATCGACAATGTAATTTTGGGTGCCGGGTTTTAAGCGGTACGCAATAAGCCAACTATAGTCTTTGGCAGGTGAAAAGGTGCCAGAGATCGTATGTTGCGCGCTTACGATAAAACCTAATAGAAATACTAAAAGAAAAATTGTTCGTCTCATACTATCGATAAATTCAAAAACCGCTCCAAAGATACATTACACTGATCTAAGAAGCGGTTTCAAGTATTTTTTCAAAAGGATGCAGGGCCTTTAAGGCGTCATAAACTGAGTTGATCTTTTCAAAGGCCAATAACAGGCGGAGCCCGTTTCTAGTTTGTTTTTCTTTTATGGTACAGGTTTTTGAATTGTTCTGTACCAACTGCAATACTCGAGTGAATAGGGTACTCTGGTAATAATCAGATTGTTGATCGGCAACGAAATACCCGACCATTTTTCCTTTTTTCATGACTATTTTTTCGAGTCCGATACTATTGGCGATCCATTTTACACGAACCGAGTTCATGAGATCATCGGCCTCACTGGGCAATTCACCAAAACGGTCTACGAGCTCTGATTCGAATTTCAGCAACCCTTCATTGTCCTTTACCAAGTTCAGTTCGGTATACCGGTTTAAACGTTCGGTGATATTGTTGATGTAGTCATCAGAAAACAACAGTTCAAAATCAGTATCTAACAAGGTTTCTTCTACGAACACTTTTTCTTTGTGGCCCTCTACCTCTTCATAGAGTTCTTTGAATTCGTTCTCTTTAAGTTCATCAATTGCTTCTGCCAATATTTTTTGATAGGCATCAAAACCGATCTCATTGATAAATCCGCTTTGTTCGCCACCTAATAAATCACCTGCGCCGCGTATTTCAAGATCTTTCATAGCAATACTGAAACCACTGCCAAGTGCTGTAAATTGTTCTAGGGCCTGAATGCGTTTACGGGCATCATCGGTCATGACATCATAGGGTGGCGTAATGAAATAGCAAAAGGCCTTCTTATTGCTACGGCCCACACGACCCCGCATTTGATGAAGATCACTGAGGCCGAAATTGTTGGCGTTGTTGATAAAAATAGTATTGGCGTTTGGCACATCCAACCCATTTTCAACAATAGTGGTGGAGACTAGTACATCGAACTCACCGTTCATAAAGGCAAGCATAAGGGTTTCCAGTTTTTTGCCTTCCATGCGACCATGGCCGATTCCTATTTTGGCATCGGGTACCAGACGTTGAAGCATACCTGCCACTTCTTTTATATTTTCGATTCTGTTATGAATAAAAAACACCTGTCCGCCACGTTGAATTTCATAGGTAACGGCATCTCTTATAATTTCTTCACCAAAGCGAATGACCCTACTTTCAATTGGGTATCGATTAGGTGGAGCGGTATTGATTACCGAAAGGTCACGTGCCGCCATCAAACTGAACTGTAATGTTCTGGGTATGGGCGTTGCGGTCAACGTGAGCACATCTACATTTTCTTTGATCGATTTCAGCTTGTCTTTGACCGATACCCCAAATTTTTGCTCTTCATCAACGATCAACAACCCTAGGTCTTTGAACTTAACTTTTTTATTGACGAGTTGATGGGTGCCTATAATGATATCGATTTTACCGGCTTCTAATTTAGCCAAGGTTTCGCGACGTTCTTTGGCAGTGCGAAAGCGATTGAGATAGTCTACGGTTACCGGCATTTCTTTGAGACGTTCTTTAAACGTTCTATTATGTTGAAATGCCAGAATTGTAGTCGGCACCAAAACGGCAACTTGCTTTCCGTTCGCAACGGCCTTGAAAGCTGCCCTAATGGCCACCTCGGTTTTGCCAAAGCCCACATCACCGCAGATCAATCGATCCATTGGGCGTTCGCTCTCCATGTCTCTTTTAATATCTGCAGTCGCCTTACTTTGATCGGGAGTATCTTCATAAATAAACGAAGCCTCAAGTTCGTGCTGAAGATAAGAATCAGGGTCATATTGAAACCCCTTTTCAAGCCTTCGCTTTGCATATACTTTTATTAGATCAAAGGCGATTTTTTTGACTCTTGATTTTGTTTTTTGCTTTATTTTTTTCCATGCGGCCGAACCTAGTTTGTAGATTTTTGGCACTGCACCGTCTTTGCCGTTGTATTTTGATATTTTATGTAGGGAATGGATGCTTACATAGAGTATATCACGCTCGCCGTACATCAATTTGATGGCTTCTTGCTTTTTGCCCTCAACGGCTATTTTCTGAAGCCCACCGAATTTGCCGATACCGTGGTCGATATGGGTAACATAGTCACCGATCTCTAATTTGTTGAGTTTTTTAAGGGTAATTGCCTGCTTTTTGGCATAGCCGGTTTTCAGATGGAATTTATGGTAGCGTTCAAAAATTTGATGGTCCGTATAGCAGGTGATTTTTAGTTCGTCATCGATAAACCCTTGGTAAAGCGGAAAAACCACCGTTTTGTAATGTACTTGCCCATCGACCTCTTCAAAGATATCATGAAAACGTTTTGCCTGTTGGTCAGTGGCGCAAAAGATATAGTTGGTATGGCCGTTTAGGCGATTTTCGTTCAGGTTTTCAATAAGTAGATCGAATTTTTTATTGAACGAGGGCTGGGGTTTGGTGCAGAATGCGATTTCTACTACCTCACACGAAAGGGTTTTTGATGAGCTTCCGTATTCGATAAGCGCAAAGTCTTTCAACTGATCTTTAAATTGGTCACTGTCTAGAAAAAGTTCTTTTGGCTCGGCACGCTTTATCTCTTGGGCGAGTTTTGAAAAAACCTTTTCCGCCTTCCCGAAGAAATTATCCAACCGGTCATAGAGCAGTTCTGCATTCTTGGTAAAGACGATGGTGTTCGGCGAGATGTACTTTAGAAAACCTTCCCTTTTTTCTTCCAAGAATTTGTTGGCCATATTAGGAACGATACTGATCTTTTTGACCTTTTCGGTAGATAATTGGGTTTCTACATCGAAGGTTCGTATGCTATCGACCTCATCACCAAAAAAATCAATGCGATAGGGTTGGTCATGTGAAAAGGAAAAGACATCAACAATACCCCCTCGAACTGAGAATTCGCCAGGTTCGGTGACGAAATCGACCCTTTTGAACAGGTATTCAAAAAGGATCTCGTTGAGAAAATCCAACGAAAGTGAATCATCCAATTTTATTTTTAATGTATTTTTCTCCAACTCGCTTCGGGTAACGACCTTTTCAAAAAGTGCATCGGGGTAGGTGACGATGACCGCCGGTTTTTTTCGCGAGTTGATTCGGTTCAGCACCTCTGCACGTAGCAACACATTTGCATTGTCGGTTTCTTCTATTTGATAAGGCCTGCGATAGCTTCCGGGATAGAAGAGCACATCGTTTTCGCCAATAAGACCTTCTAGGTCGTTTAGATAATAAGCTGCTTCTTCCTTGTCATCGAAAATAAGTAATAAAGGCTTATCAGAACCCTGAAAAACATTCGATAGAACAAACGATAAAGATGAGCCTACAAGGCCTTTGAGAAGTATTTTATTTTGGGGTTGGGCAATAGCGGTCTGCAGTTTCCGTGATTGCGGAGACTGTGAAAACAGTTGTTTGATTTTAGACTGGGTCAACCGTTAAAATTTGTGCAAAGATAAGGCGTACACTATCTTATCGCAATAGAAGACCTGAATTTTACTGCCATTTGATCGTTATGCTGCAATAAATAATCAATGCCAAACTAAAATATCACTTTTAAAAATTGAACTCATCTTGAATTTTTGTTTGAAACCGAGCCTGCCTGCCGTAGGAAAGAATTACGGCACGCCCGCCCGCCCGTGCCGTTCGGCACGGGCGGGCGGGCCGGTACGGACGAGAACGGACGGGCAGGCTTTGCTCCAATGAAGACATTTTATAGTAGCATAGCCCTTGTGCTGAGCTTGTCGAAGTATAGTCACGGTACTGGAAAATGACAAAATTGGAGTGCAAAATGCGAAATTCGCAGGTAAAAGAAAAACTCAAGATGAGTTCATTATCTTTGCCCCAAATAAAATTAAGTATATATGCCTATTTTAGATTTATACCAGCATAGCGGACATCGTAGAAACTTGGCTCATTTTGCCTCTATAGCCACTTTGGCCGCTGCCGATGGAGAGGTTAGCCCACAGGAAATGAAACTTTTAAACAGTTTTGCAATCAAATTGGATATTTCGGAGGCAGACTTTAAAGAGGTGATGAAAAAGTCGAACAAATACCCGATCGACCCGCCAAATAGTTCAGAAAAGAGACTGGAACGCCTCTACGATCTTTTCAGGATTATTTTTGCGGATAACAAAGTCGATGACGATGAAATGGTTTTGTTGAAGAAATATGCCATTGGTCTAGGTTACCCAAGTGAAAAAGTGGATAGGATCCTTGAAAAATCGATTGCGATCTTTAGTGGCAGGATAAATTTTGAAGATTACCTCTATTTGATAAAAAAATAAGAATGGTTACCTTAACCCGCATTGTTCATGGATATTCTATTACAAAGCCAAACTACCTGCTATATATGAAAATGCCTGCCTGTGTCGGCAGACAGGCTCGTGAATATCATCCTCAAAATCGGGTTACGATTCTTTCAGACCCCCCCCCCTGTGCTTTCCATATCTATTGGTATTTTAGCTTTTCATAACGAACACCCATGAACAATGCGGATTAAAAAAGCGGTATGATCATACCGCTTTTTTATTGCATAAACCCTTCGGCTTTTTCTACCATGGCAGAATTGCCACAGAAAAAGGGTACTCTTTCATGTAGTTCGGTAGGTTGAATACCCATAATACGTTGATGGCCGTTGCTTGCCTTTCCACCAGCCTGTTCTGCGATAAAGGCTATGGGATTGCATTCGTAGAGCAACCTTAATTTTCCGTTAGAGGCCACATTGCTTTTCGGGTAAATGTAGATACCGCCCTTTATCATATTTCGATGAAAATCAGAAACCAAAGAACCTATATACCTTGAGGTATAGGGTCTATCACCCTCTTCTTTTTGGCAATATTTGAGATAATCTTTAACCCCTTGGTGAAAATGATTGTAATTACCCTCGTTGATAGAATATATTCTTCCCTTTTCAGGAAATTTCATATCAGGGTGCGAGAGGTAAAAAGTGCCGATCGCGGGGTTCAAGGTAAAGCCGTTTACGCCATCTCCCGTCGTATAGACCAGCATGGTCGAGGTGCCGTAGATAATATAACCTGCAGCGACCTGATTATGGCCAGGTTGTAGAAAATCTTCCAATAGTACGGGCGTACCTACAGGAGTGACCCTTCTATAGACTGAAAAAATGGTTCCTACCGATACGTTTACGTCAATATTCGAAGAACCGTCCAATGGATCGATCAATACAACGTACTTATTTTGATGTTGATCGTCGTTGCTATTGATGGCGATGAAATCATCTTCTTCCTCAGAAGCGATACCGCACACTATCTCTCTGTTTTTTAAGGTCTGAATGAACTTTTCATTGGCAAGTACATCTAATTTCTGTTGGTCTTCCCCTTGAATATTGGTGTCTCCGGCAGCTCCTAGAATATCAATGAGCCCTGCCTTGTTCACTTCGTGATTTACTACTTTGGCGGCGAGGCGAATAGCATTGATGAGTTTTGATAGTTCGCCAGAAGAATACTGAAACGAATCTTGGTTTTCAATAATGAATTCACCAAGGGTTGTATTTTTTTTTGTCATTGTGGGCGATGTGTTTTTAAGAACAAATATCGGGTATTTTGTGAAACTATAACGTTTGAACAAATAATTCGCATTATAATTTTATAACTTTGTGTTATATTTGTAACAATTATGGAATACACTATTCGTGAGGCCAAAACGGAAGATATGGCCCAAGTATTGCAATTGATCAAAGAATTGGCCTCTTTTGAAAAAGAACCCGGTGCTGTTGAAGTAACTACCGATGATCTGATAAAAGATGGTTTTGGTGATGAAAAACTATTTCATTGCTTTGTGGCCGAATCTGAAAACCTTGTGGTTGGCGCGGCCTTGGTCTACCCTCGCTACTCTACATGGAAAGGGCCCGTTGTTCATTTAGAAGACCTTATCGTTTCTGAAAAGATGCGCGGCAGCGGACTCGGCAGTGCCCTGCTTACCGAAGTTGTAAAATACGCGAGCCAATTGGGCGTTAAAAGAATAAGTTGGGAAGTTCTTGATTGGAATGAGCCCGCAATAGATTTCTATCAAAAGAAAGGAGCAAGGGTCATGCGCGATTGGGATGTGGTTCAGCTCGATGAAAAAGGAATAAAGGTATTTTTAGAGAATGCTTAACCAAGTTGTGATTTACTTATTGAATAATTTGATTTCCCCAAAAGGGGAAATTAAAGAAAAGTACTGATTTATGCGAATTTTCAAATTTGGTGGAGCCTCGGTAAAAGATGCTGCGAGTGTCAAAAATTTAGTTGAGGTATTACAGAAAACAGGCTATGACAACACCTTGGTCGTAGTTTCGGCCATGGGCAAGATGACCAATGCCATGGAGGCCGTAGTGAACGCATATTTTGATGATAAGGCCACATTGCCATCTGTGGTACAAGATGTGGTGAAGTACCATAATGGTGTTTTATTAGCGTTGTTCTCAAATAATCAACATCCTATTTTCGCCAGAGTGAAAACTCTTTTTGATGAAGTACAAGGTTTCTTGGCCTGGAATAAATCACCTAATTATAATTTTGTGTATGACCAAGTGGTGGGTTACGGAGAGCTTGTCTCTACTACAATAATAAGTGGATACCTAAATGAAGTCGGAATAAAGAACAATTGGCTCGATGTTCGCGATGTGATAAAGACCAACAACAATTATAGGGATACCGCTGTCAATTGGGAAAAAACACAACAAAAAGTCTCTAGCCTAGATCGAAAAGTACTAAATATCACCCAAGGGTTTTTAGGAAGCGATGACAATAATTTCACCACCACCTTGGGGCGTGAGGGATCTGATTATACCGCGGCTATTTTAGCATACTGCCTCAATGCCGAGTCAGTTACTATCTGGAAAGATGTACCTGGCGTTCTGAATGCCGACCCCAGATATTTTAAAGAAACCCGATTATTGAACAGTATTTCATATCGAGAGGCCATTGAATTGGCCTTCTACGGGGCATCTGTCATCCACCCAAAAACCTTGCAACCATTACAGCGCAAAGAAATACCGTTACACGTAAAATCATTTTTCAAGCCAGAGAATGAAGGAACAACGGTTGGTAAGGGAATTGGTATCGAACCTGAAGTGCCTTGTTTTATCGTGAAAAAGAACCAAGTTTTATTAAAACTCTCTTCACTTGATTTTTCTTTTATCGTTGAGAACAGCATTAGCGAACTTTTTAAATTGTTTCACGACCATAAAATGAAAGTTGACCTGATACAGAATTCCGCCATTAGCTTTTCGGTTTGTTTAGATAATAAGTTCGGTGGCCTTGAAGAGTTCTTGAATATTCTTAAGAGCAGGTTTAAAGTTGTTTGTCAAGAGGGCGTTTCATTATACACGATTCGTCATTTTGATGAAGAGGCGATAGCATCGTTGCATAACGGTCATGAGGTTATTCTTGAGCAAAGAGGGAAGGAGACCTTACAATTGGTCGTGAAGTAGTTTAAAATACCTTTCTAGGTCAAAACCCCTCGCCCTTAACGGATAGGTTTTTTCCATTATGTAAAAAAAGCGACTTGCGTTATGCGTACGGCGATTTTCTTTTCGTGAGATCCATGTTAAAATGATTTTCGCAACAGGGTATTTTCCTATATTTACAGTTGCAAAAATATATACTGAATGGGTTTAGTGACCGCAAAAGAAGTAGCCAAAGCGATTAATCTTGACAAATATGGCTTTTTCGGCACTTTTATAGGTTGGTTTTTGATGAAGGTGACAAGATTGTCAAGTCTCAATTCATATTACGATACCATTAAGCACCTTGGAGGAAAAGAATATGCCGAGGCTATTTTAAAGCATTACGAAATTGACTTTGAGATACCTGAAGAAGACTTTAGGCGTTTGCCCAGAGACGGGGCCTATATTACCATATCAAATCATCCTTTAGGGTTAATAGACGGCATACTTCTTTTTAGGTTGATGGTCGAAAGACGTACCGATTATAAAATGATGGCAAATTTTCTTTTGCAGCGAATGAAGCCGATAGAGCCCTATATTATTCCCGTAAATCCGTTTGAAAATCATAAAAAGGCCAAGAGCAGTATAGCTGGGTTCAAAAGTGCGCTGCAACATTTGAAAGACGGTCACCCTTTGGGTATTTTCCCTGCTGGGGAAGTGTCTACCCATCGTGATGAAAAACTAATTGTAGACAAACCATGGGAAGAGGCTTCCTTGAAATTAATACGTAAGGCCGAAGTACCTATAGTGCCTATTTATTTTCATGCCAGAAACAGCAAACTGTTTTATCGTTTATCTAAAATCAGCGATGTTTTGCGTACCGCAAAAATACCCTCAGAAGTTCTAAGCCAAAGAAATAGGCCCATCAAAGTAAGAATAGGTCAGCCTATTTCGGTAAAATCCCAAAAGGAGCATGTTACCTTTGAGGGTTTTGCCGACCTATTGAGAAAGAAAACATATATTCTTTCAAATGCCTATAAAAAAGAGCGGTTGATCGATCAATTGCCGTCTACCCTGAAAATACCGAAAGTCCCAAAAAAAATCGCCACTGCAGTACGACCAGAGGTCATAGAAAAAGAGATAGAGAATTTAAGAAAAAAGGAATGCCGTTTGCTAGAAAGCAAAAATTACGAAGTGTTTTTGGCCCAAGCAGAATACATGCCCTTCATTCTTCAAGAAATCGGTCGACAGCGCGAAGTGACTTTTAGAGAAATAGGGGAGGGCACCAATAATGCTATAGACCTTGATAAGTTCGATTACTATTATTACCATTTATTTCTTTGGGATAGTGAGAATAAAGCGATTGTTGGTGCGTACCGCATGGGTATGGGGTCTGCAATTTTTAAAAAATACGGCATTGATGGTTTCTACCTTCAAGATCTGTTCAGGGTCGAACCAGAACTGTACGGAATGATGCAACAGTCAATAGAAATGGGCAGGGCCTATATCGTAAAGGAGTACCAACAAAAACCCATGCCCTTGTTTTTACTTTGGAAAGGGATCGTGCATACCACCCTAAGGCATCCTGAACATAAGTATTTGATAGGCGGGGTGAGCATAAGCAACCAGTTCTCGAACTTTTCAAAGTCATTGATGATCGAGTTTATGAAATCGCATTATTGGGACCCCTATGTGGCGCAATATATTCGTCCTAAAAAGGAATTTAAGGTGAAGTTGAAAGATGCTGATAAAGAATTTGTTTTTGATGAGACCCAGGCCGACCTCAATAAATTCGATCGGCTCATTGATGAGGTAGAACCCGGTAGTTTACGTTTGCCCGTTCTGATAAAAAAATACATCAAACAAAATGCAAAGGTCGTTGCCTTTAACGTGGATCCGATGTTCAATAATTCGGTAGATGGCCTGATGTACATTAAAATCGCCGACCTGCCCGAAAGTACGGTGCGGCCTGTAATGGAAGAGTTTCAAGCCGAATTGGAACGAAAATTTATGGAGGCCTATGAAAACGGGAATTCTTAAATCAACGTTCATTTGACCGATTCCTATTTTTTCATCCAAGCATTTCTCAAATCGATTTGTTCTTTGCTCGCACCTTCAATGCCAATGATGGTTTCAACGTTCAATACTGGTTTGCCAGCAGTTCCTTTCATAGATAACTCCTCTTCTGCACGTTGAACCACCATGCTGACTTCTTGTTCTGGATCCCAACTGAAACTCTCTTGAATTATGGGTCGAATCGATTCTAAGTTCATGGGTGTTCCGTTGATACTTTTGATTACATCACCACCTTGTAAGCCCAGGGTATTGAAAAAACTACAGAGCTCAATGTTCTCTCGTACAAAAACGGCATTATTATTTGAGGCGTCGACATCTATAAAAGGGGTATTGTCTAAATCTAAGAAAAAACCCGTAGGTTGTTCTACCGTTGATGTGGTCAAACCAACCTTGGCTAGATAGGTATTGTAATCAATAGGGGTGTTGCCGATGATATTGGTGTCAAAAAAGGCTTTTAATTCAGGGTAGGTCATTGCCACGATCTCATCGATCAGTCTGTCATCGTCAAAAGGGGTATTGTTTCCGTACTTTTTAGAAAGTTCTTTCATAAGCCAAAGCACTCCTTTTTCGCCATTGCTCCATTCTCGAAGTTGAAGGTCGAGTACCATATTGATCAGTGCGCCCTTTTCATATACATTGGCATAATTCTTTTTATAGGGCTCGACCAATATATTTTTGCTCATGGTCGTAAATGACATGTCATCAGCATACGATTTCGCATTGTTGACCTTGCCCATGATTCTTTTGTAGAACTCGGCTTCATCGATCAGGCCTTGCTGAATTTGAAATAGGTTTGCAAAATATTCGGTAGTGCCTTCGTACATCCATAAATGTTGTGACATTTTCGGGTCATTGAAATCAAAGTACTGTACTTCTTTTGAATGTACGTTCAATGGGGTTACTATATGAAAAAATTCATGAGAGACCACGTCGACCATCGTTTCTTCTAGACGCTCTTTTTCCATGACTTCGGGCAATACCACTACGGTAGAGGTGTGGTGTTCTAAGGCTCCAAAACCATTGGCATCGGTCTCGCCCATTTCTGAGAGGTATAGTAAAATGGAATACTGCTTGGTGCCGTCAATATCTCCTAAAAAAGCTTTTTGGGCGGTCATCATCTTTTTCATTCGATCCTTTAGGCTAGCAGCGGTATACACTCCGTTTGGCGAATACACACTTAGGGTTACGCTAATATCGTTGATCTGAAAGGTCTCAGAATTGGACTTTGAATATAAAATAGGATTGTCGATTACCTCAAAATAACGACTTGCCGTAAAGACATCTGTTGTGGCATCCGTATGCTCTTCTGTTCTTTTGTTCATCGAAGTAGTTGCTTTCAAATCAGAGGGTTTGGTAATACTAAGGGTATAGGGTACCTCTTTCAATCCGTTGAAATAGCCCACAAAACCATGCAGGTTCAATACGAAGTTCTTGCCGGCCAAGATGTTGGTTCCCGATGGTGAAAAAACAGGTTTCTCAACTTCTCCTTCGGTATCAAAGGTGTCGTTGACCAAATAGCTTACCTTATCAAGGTTTTTTCCGTTGGATATTTTCCAAGTGTTCTCATCGGCTTTAGAGGCCATGAGCTCTTTTCCATCATAATCAAAGGCTTTAAAATCTTCTATGTATTTTCCGTAATTATCGGTACTATAGGTGCCAGGAACGGTTTTTGGAATAAAAAAGGAAACTTCATCGGCTGTAAAGGCACCGGGATCCATACGCACCATCACCTTGTCATTAGTAACATTGACCAAATCAATATTCGTTAGAATAGGTGTTTTGTCAGCAGTAACCAACGTTTTGGTAGAACCACAACCATATAATAAAACTGCCGTTAGCAATATAATAGCTATCTTTTTCATTTTCTTGATTTTAAGATTTTTTCTTAACCGTTGCAAGATTATAAAATAAAATAGAGCTAAGCAGTGTTATTGTGAAATAATTAAGGAGAGATATATGCATAGTCGGAAAAGCGAATCCTAACTTTTTTTGATTATTTTTGTTTGAACTAATCTGATAAGATGCGGTACAAAAGAATCCTTTTAAAGTTGAGCGGAGAGGCGCTGATGGGTGAAAAGCAATATGGTATTGATCCCGTTCGAATTGCCGAATATGCCGAAGAGATAAAGGAAGTAGTCGAAAAAGGAATCGAAGTTGCTATTGTAATAGGCGGCGGCAATATCTTTAGGGGTCTTGCTGGCTCAAGTGAGGGAATGGATCGTGTTCAAGCGGATCATATGGGCATGTTGGCAACGGTCATCAACGGACTTGCGTTACAAAGTGCCCTAGAGATCAAGGGCGTGCAGACAAGGCTTCAATCGGCTATTAAGATCAATGAAGTGGCAGAACCTTTTATACGAAGACGTGCCATGCGACATCTAGAAAAGGGGCGTGTGGTCATCTTTGGCGGTGGCACTGGCAACCCTTATTTTACGACCGATTCTGCGGCGGTGTTAAGGGCGATCGAGATCGAGGCCGACGTAATTTTAAAAGGTACACGTGTAGACGGTATATACACATCTGATCCTGAAAAAGACAAGAATGCCACCAAATTCGATTCGATTTCTTTTGCAGATGTTCTTTTAAAGGGATTGAAAGTGATGGATACAACTGCCTTTACCTTGAGTCAAGAAAACGAACTTCCGATTATTGTTTTCGACATGAACAAGAAAGGAAACTTATTGAAAATCGTTAACGGACAAAATATAGGAACAGTAGTCAATATATAGTTTTGGTACGGTTAATGTTCTAAAACCATGAAATTTTAAACAAATGAAAGAAGAGATTAATTTTATACTAGACGCTGCCAAAGAGAGTATGGATGCCGCCATAGCCCATTTAGAAAAAGAATTCATGAAAATTCGCGCGGGCAAGGCAAACCCTTCTATGTTATCGAATATTATGGTCGATTATTACGGTAGTCAAACGCCCTTGGCCCAAGTGGCCAATGTGAACACCCCAGATGCCCGTACCTTATCGGTACAGCCTTGGGAAAAATCGATGTTACAAGAAATCGAAAAAGCCATTGCAAATGCCAATTTGGGCTTCAACCCTATGAACAATGGTGATTTTGTTATTATCAATGTGCCGCCGCTTACCGAAGAGCGAAGACATGATTTGGTAAAACAGGCAAAAGCCGAGGCTGAAGATGCCAAGGTAAGTGTACGCACTGCACGGCAAGATGCCAATAAAGAAATACGTGGTTTGGATGATGCTTCTGATGATTTAAAGAAAAACTCAGAAGCCGATGTTCAAGAACTTACTGATAACTACACAAAAAAAATAGACACCTTTTTGGGGAATAAAGAGGCAGAAATCATGAAGGTGTGATGATGGTTTTAATATGATTCTGAAGCGGCCTTTGGGACGTTTTTTGTTTTGTGAATCCCATTTTATTCGCCCAAACAATTCTAGGAACACAACTGTTCGTTTTCTACCTTTGCCTTTGGTGAAAACTTTAGTATGGCAATCAAGGCAACACAGGGCTTTTGGGATAAAACTGCACGTATAATTCTTAGAAATAGAATTCTGATCCTACTTCTTATAGCCGCTTTTACCGTCTTTTTGGGGCTACAATGGAAAAACATGCGTTTTTCAAACTCACAGGCCAACCTCTTACCTGATGACCACCCGATAAATGTAGAATACCAATCTTTTTTAAAACAGTTTGGAGAAGAGGGCAATGCAGTGGTTTTTGCCGTGAAAGACGATGCACTATATACGCCAGAAAATTTCAATAGATGGAATAAGTTGAGTAAACAGCTTGGGGCTTTTCCTGAGGTTGATTTCGTGCTTTCTACCGATAACCTTCAAGAACTTATCAAGGATAAAGAGAAACAAGAATTCGTACTGAGGCCATTGATTAAAAAGCCACCGAGTTCGCAAGCTGAAATAGATAGCCTTACAAATCATCTTTTTAACGACCTTCCTTTTTACGAGAACCTCTTGTTCAATAAAGAGGGCCGTACCGTACGAACGGTGATGTACCTTGATAAAGATATTGTGAACACCTCTGTACGTAAAGATTTTATTCTCGAAGACATGACCCGCCTGATTGAAAATTTCGAAAAAGAGACAGGTCTTGACGTTCGTATTTCGGGTATGCCCTATATACGCACCATGAATTCTCAAAAGATCATTGACGAGATCGGTAAGTTTATTTTGGCGGCACTTGGTGTTACCAGTTTGTTGTTTTTCTTTTTCTTCAGAAGTTTTAGGGCTACCCTAATTTCAATGTGCATTGTTATTATCGGCGTGATGTGGGCCTTTGGCGTTTTAGGGCTTTTGCAATATGAGATAACGGTGCTAACAGCACTGATACCACCATTGATTATCGTAATCGGAATTCCCAACTGTATCTTCTTGATCAATAAATACCAACAAGAAGTTAAAAAGCACGGTAATCAAGCACTTTCATTACAGCGGGTCATTTCTAAAATAGGTAATGCGACCTTGATGACCAATGTTACCACGGCATCGGGTTTTGCTACTTTTATCGTTACAGACAGTAAGCTTTTAAAAGAATTTGGTATCGTAGCTTCGATAAATATTATAGGTATTTTTATTCTATCGCTCTTGATTATACCCATTCTCTATAGTTTTATGCCCCTGCCTAAAACGAAACACCTAAAACACTTGAATAAAAGGTGGATGGACGCTTTTGTGAATTGGACGGTGCGCATAGTACGCGAAAAAAGAATCGCTATTTATATAACCTCGGTAATTCTTTTGGTATTGAGTATCGTCGGTATTTATCAAATTGATATTTCTGGTAGTCCGATTGAGGATATGCCAAAAAATGAACAGTTTTTTAAGGACATCAGATTTTTCGAGAAAGAGTTTGACGGTATTATGCCCGTTGAGATTATAGTGGGCACAAAGCGCCCTAAAGGAATTTTGAAGCCCGTGACCCTGAAAAAAATGGATCGGTTGAGCGAGGTGATCGAAGAGATTCCTGAGCTATCCAAACCAATATCGGTTGTGAATTTGGTCAAGTATTCAAAACAGGCTTTTTATAACGGTATTCCAAAATACTATCAACTTCCGACCTCACAGGAAAATACGTTTATTATGGATGTGGCTCGAAAATCATCTAAGAACGGCAACCTCTTAAAGAACTTTGTTGATAGTACCGGTCAAACAGCAAGAATTACCACCTTCATGAAAGACGTTACCACCGAACGAATGGAGGAGATCGAAGCAAAGCTAAATGAGAACATCGAGAAATTATTTCCTGAAGAACGCTATGATGTCTTTATGACGGGTAGTGCGCTTCTTTTTTTAAAGGGCACTAAGTATTTGGTAAATAACCTTGTGCTTTCTTTGGCATTGGCCATTGGTCTTATCGCTCTTTTTATAGCCTATCTGTTTCGATCATCTCGCATGATCGTTATCTCTTTGGTGCCCAACTTATTGCCATTGCTCATTACCGCTGGCATTATGGGTTTTGTAGGTGTGCCGATAAAACCCTCAACTATTTTGGTATTTAGTATCGCTTTTGGTATTTCGGTAGATGACACCATACACTTTTTGGCAAAATACCGGCAAGAACTTATGGCGAACCAATGGCGTATCAAAGTATCGGTTTATGCTGCCTTGCGAGAAACCGGGGTGAGTATGTTCTATACTTCTATTGTGTTGTTCTTTGGTTTTTCGGTATTCATCATTTCTAATTTCGGAGGTACGGTCGCTTTGGGGGCCTTGGTCTCTGCAACCTTGCTTTTCGCTATGTTGGCGAACCTGGTCTTGTTGCCATCCCTATTGTTATCCCTAGAAAAAAGTATTGCCAACAAACAGGTGCTTAAAAAACCCCAGATTGATATTCTGCCAAAAAAAGATGGAGAAGGGGTCTCTGAAAAGGGGAATTGAACTTTAGTATAGCATGTTAGAAAACAACTCTTACCTCTTCGGCTTTATTTGAACAAATCAGAGTGAGAACCAATACGAATCAATTTAATGGTTTTCGGACTCTCGATTTGAATCCAAATAATCAATAGATCTGGTTTGATGTGGCATTCCCAATTATCTTTATAATTCCCTGTTAATTTATGTGGTCTCATACTTTTTGGAATTGCAAAAACACCGCCTTCCTTTAATACTTTCAGAACATTTACCGTAAGTTCAAAATTGACTTTGTTGTTCTTTATCTTTTTTAAGTCCTTTTTGAATTTGGTGGTAAAGTCTAAATAGTACATTCTAGTTATAGTTTTTCAAGCCAAGAATCAAGGTTTTCAATTCTTTCCAAATTTCCGTTTCTTGCTTCGTCTATGGCTTTTTTTGTTTCTTCGTTAGGAATGTTCCCCACATCCCTTAACATCAATATCTCAATGTAATTATTAAGACTTCTACGCTGTGCCTTCGCTTTTTCTTTGACAAGTGCGATTAAATCTGGATCGAACCGAAAAGCCATTTGTTTACTTCCCATTGTAAAATATTTTTTGTAATTCGTTAGCTATGGAGCGAATATATAAAATATCACAATGATATACAAATGATATTATATTGATTTTTTTAATTGAAGCGCTTCTTTTTTATCAAAAGGTTATCTTTGGACTTTAATTTTTTGACATGAAACCACTTAGTGTAAAAGAACTTTTGGCCACCGAGGCAAAATCACAGGAAATCGTAGTAAACGGGTGGGTGAAAACCTTTAGGAGCAATCGCTTTATAGCCCTTAATGATGGGTCTACCATAAACAATATTCAATGTGTTGTAGATTTTGAAAAACTTGACGAGCGATTGTTGAAACAGATAAATACAGGTGCCGCCTTGAAAATAACCGGCGACTTGGTAGAAAGCCAGGGCAGGGGTCAAAACGTTGAAATTCAAGTCAATGGCCTTTTTGTTCATGGTGGGGCCGATCCTGAGGTATACCCAATTCAGCCCAAGAAACATTCGATGGAGTTCTTAAGAGCGCATGCCCATCTAAGAATACGCACCAATACATTTTCGGCGGTCATGAGGGTACGATCTGCCCTGTCATTTGCTATTCACCAATATTTTCAGCAAAACGGGTTTTATTATTTTCATGCCCCGATCGTTACCGGATCTGATGCCGAGGGAGCTGGAGAAATGTTCAGGGTAACCACTTTAGATGCTAAAAAACCACCTTTGAACGAAGATGGCGATGTGAACTATAAAGAAGATTTCTTCGGAAAGGAAACCAATTTAACGGTATCGGGTCAGTTGGAAGCTGAAAGCTATGCCATGGCTTTGGGCAAAGTATATACTTTCGGCCCCACTTTTAGGGCCGAAAACTCAAATACCTCAAGACACTTGGCCGAATTTTGGATGATAGAGCCCGAAGTAGCGTTCAACGACCTTGATGATAATATGGATCTCGCTGAAGATTTTATAAAAAAAGTCGTCAAGTATATCTTGAAAAACTGTGAAGAGGATCTTCAATTTTTAGAGAAACGTCTTTTAGACGAAGAAAAAACAAAACCACAGGCCGAACGTAGTGAAATGGCCTTGATCGATAAATTGAATTTCGTTGTCGATAATACCTTTAAGCGGGTCACTTACACTGAGGCAATCGATATTTTAAGAAATTGCAAGCCCAATAAAAAGAAGCGATTCAAATATATCATTGATGAATGGGGTGCAGACCTTCAAAGTGAGCACGAACGCTTTTTGGTTGAAAAGCACTTTAAATGCCCAGTGATACTGTTTGATTATCCTGCGAAGATCAAGGCATTCTATATGCGTTTGAACGAAGACGAGAAGACGGTCAGGGCGATGGATATTCTGTTTCCCGGTATCGGTGAAATTGTAGGGGGCTCGCAACGCGAGGAGCGTTTAGATGTGCTAAAAAGAAAAATGGAAGCCTTGGGTATACCAGAAGATGAACTTTGGTGGTACCTGGACCTTCGTAAATTCGGTACTGCCGTGCACAGCGGATTCGGACTCGGCTTTGAGCGTTTGGTCTTGTTTGCAACGGGCATGGGTAATATTCGAGATGTAATACCTTTTCCTAGAACACCCCAAAACGCTGAATTTTAAATCGCAGGGCAATAGCCAAAAAAAATTGACCAGCCTATCGAAAGCAGGTTCGCCGGATTTAGGGTAATTTTCAGCCAATTAAAAAAGTTTAAACAAGTTCAGTTTATTATCTCGCCCTTAAATGAAATAAAACAGTGATTTTTTCTTTAACTTTATGAACATAAGACGAGTTCTATAAAAGAAGTAGAATAAACCCAATGCTAAAACAATATTTACAGTTCAAATTATCGCAAAAATTATCACCTCAACAAATTCAGTTGATGAAGTTGATACAATTGCCTACGCAGGCATTTGAGCAACGCCTAAAGCAAGAGTTGGAAGAAAACCCTGCTTTGGAAGATGGTAAAGAGAAGAGTGAGGAAGATGATGATTTTGACGATTTGTACGAAGAAGAATCGGGGAATGAGGACATCAATACCGACGATATCAATATCGATGAATATTTAAGTGACGATGAAATACCCGATTATCGTACTAAGGTCAATAATTACAGTGCCGATGATGATGAGAAAAGCATTCCTTACGCTGCTGGCATATCTTTCAACCAGTATCTTATCAGGCAGTTGAATACTTCTTATTTGAATAATGAGGAATGGAGTATTGCCGAGTTCTTGGTGGGCAGTGTTGGCGAAAGTGGGTATATCAGAAGGCCTATTGTCGATATTATCGATGACCTTGCTTTTACGCAGAACATCTATACCGATGAAAAAACCATTGAAAAAGTACTTCACTTAATTCAAGAATTAGATCCCGCTGGTGTTGCGGCAAGGTCATTGAAAGAGTGTTTGGTCATTCAATTAAAAAGAAAGAAAATCACACCGAGTATAGAACTGGCCACTGCGATTCTAGAAAAATCGTTCGATCAATTCTCCAAAAAGCATTACAAGAAACTTATTCAAAAACACAATATTTCAGAAGATGAGCTCAAAGAGGCCATTTCAGAAATCGAAAAATTAAACCCCAAGCCCGGGGGTTCATACGCAGGAAACAATCGGATAGTCGAACACGTCGTGCCCGATTTCTCCATAAAAATCGTGGGCGGTGAATTAGAGCTTACCTTAAACGGTAGAAATGCACCTGAACTTCACGTATCAAGAGATTACAGTAATATGCTCAAGGGCTATAAAGACACCAAAAAGAAAACAAAATCACAGAAGGACACTGTTATGTTCATCAAACAAAAACTCGATGCCGCAAAGTGGTTTATTGATGCTATTCGGCAACGACAGCAAACGCTGTTCGTTACCATGAATTCTATAATGCAGTATCAAAAAGAGTATTTTCTAACGGGTGACGAACGCAACCTTCGCCCTATGATCCTGAAGAATATTGCCGATGAGATCGATATGGATGTTTCTACCGTTTCGCGGGTTGCCAGCAGTAAATACGTTGACACCCCTTATGGCACGAAATTAATCAAGACGTTTTTCTCTGAATCGATGAAAAATGATAAGGGAGAGGATGTATCGACAAAGGAAATCAAGAAAATATTGGAAGTCGTCATTGAAGAAGAGTCTAAGAAAAAACCATTGACAGACGCTAAATTGGCAACTATGCTTAAAGATAAGGGCTACCCGATTGCTCGAAGAACAGTGGCCAAGTACAGAGAACAATTGGATATACCCGTAGCACGATTGCGAAAACAGATATAATGAGGCTGTTTTTCAAGGTAATTTCGTATTTGTTCCACCCACTGTTCATACCAGTTGCAGGTACCTACGCCTACTTTTTGATTACCCCAAAATATAGTCCACTAGAATTTGAAAGTGGTAATATTCTGCCCATTTTCATACTTACGGTCATCATTCCGATTATTTTCTTTCTAATTTTAAAAAATATGGGACTCATAACTTCGGCTTTCCTGCCGACGGTAAAAGAGCGAAAATACCCGTATTACATAAGCCTTGCCCTTCTGCTAATGGTCGTTTACAAGGTTATTCCAAACAATTTCATTATTGAGTTGCACTATTATTTTTTAGGACTTATCGCCGCGACAATGTCTTCGTTGCTTTTGCTCTTCTTTAAATTCAAGAGTAGTATGCACCTTATGGGTATGGGCAGTTTATTTATGTTCTTGGTATGCCTAAGTGTGCATTTTGAGATTAATATTATAATTGCACTGAGTTTATTTATTTTGGCAACTGGGGTGGTCGCGAGTTCACGGCTTTATTTAAATGCACATAGTAGGGCAGAGGTACTGATAGGGTTTCTTATCGGACTTGTATCTCAGTTATTGACCATTAAGTTTTGGCTCTAAGCAAATGGTCATTTATAAAATTACCGTATCAAAATATACCTAGTCTATATTTTTAAAGGCATCGCCTTCATAAGTGGTGTTAAAACAAATTCGTTTGAAAGGAAACTCAATCTAGGATTATAGAATATAAAAGATAAGACCAATTTGAAGGGGCTTCATATTGATGTCTTGCCCATTGATTAGAACGCCATCATTAAAAAGGCCTGTTAAAGAATAATATGCGTGAATATTAAAGGTGTTGTAGCCGAAGCTAAAAGTGAGTCCATATTGAAAATCACGTACATCATTGTTGCTGAATGAATCTTTTAGAGGGTCAGAAATAAACTTAGAACGGGCATCGAAGGCGTAACTGAGTTTTATACCCGAATAGACTCTCCAAAACCTGTGTTCACTTGCGGTGGAGTTTCTCCACCTGAATTCCAACGGCATTTCTATCAGATGGGTTTCGAGCTTGCTTCGCCTAAAGTCATCATCACTGTTCAAAACCGTATATTCAATTCCATTTGAGGTCTCAGTGGCCAAAATATTGGAATAATAGGTATTCAAACCTACACCAAGACCAAGACCCAATGCAAGGGTTCTATTTTGATTTAGGGGTATATCTTTAATAAAACCCGCCTGTAGGCCATAAGATAAATTACGCTGATCAACATCTGTGGGTTGATTCAATAGAAAATTGTAAGTGAGGCCAATGTAGAATTGATCTTCAAGATAACGTTCATCGGCAAAAAGTTGGTCTTGTTCTACTTGAGAAAACAAGCAAAACGGCAATAAAGATAAAAGCCATAGTACAAGATGCTTCATACGGCTAAAGTTAAGAAAACGAGTTCAATAAAAAAGCTTCGAACGTTATATGTTCGAAGCTTTTTTAAGTTTTAAATGTGCTATTACAAATTACTAAAGGCATCGCCGTTGACCGTCGTATAGTTGATTTTAAGGGCGTTTACTTTACGCAATTCTAGTTTGATATCTGAAATCAATCCCATTTTGGCATCTTTATCTACTTTAAGTGCCGTAGTCAATACATTTTGAAGGTCTTCAGATTTTTTTGCGCGTTCCATCAAAATGAAATCACCTACCTCTGAAGGGCTGGCAAACTTATCGTTCAATTGAATTTTTGGCTCAGTACCAAATACTTTTGTGAATTCAGGTGTTGGTTTACCTACATAAATGGTAATCACTCGATCCTTTTTCTCTAATTTTTTGATCTCATTGGCGTTAGGTAGATTGTTCACTACTTTGAGCGAACTATCTTTCATTACCGTAACGGTCATAAAGAAAAATAAGAGCATAAATACAATATCAGGTAAAGATGCTGTTGAAACTGCGGGTAACTCTCCACTTTTTTTCTTACTAAATTTAGACATACCGTTTTTGTTTTAGCTTCTTTAATTATTTGGACTTAGATGCTGTTTCGGCCTCTGATAACTTTTGAGGAAACAGCTCTTTTATTCTTTTGACCTTATCTTTAAGATCATCCTTCACACCTTTTGACGTTTCAGGGTTCAAATATTCAGCTTCCATAGCCGTGAATTCTTTACCGTACAAACGCTGGGCCTCTCTATCACGAAGATCATTGTAAGCACCTACGAGTTCATTTTGAACCGTTATATAGGTACTGTACTTGGTCTCTCGATCATTTTTCAAAGAGATTATCGCCTTAACGGGGTTGTCAGATGAATCACCACTTTTCTTGCCTTTGCAATAGGTGCAACTACCATCGCCGTTATTATCTAAGAAAGTTATGGCCTTTGGTCTTAGATCTTTCAGGCTGATAAGTTCATTATCGGCTAATAGTTGCCCGTTTTTATTGATATTCACCTGAAAGATGTTTTTCTGTTTAATGACAACATCAATATCTTCGGGCGGGTCAATGGGCGGCAACATACGATCCAAACCTGCATCGGTTTCAATGGTAGTGGTCACCAAGAAAAATATAAGTAACAAGAACGCAATGTCTGCCATAGACCCTGAATCTACCTCAGGCGGTTTTCCTCTTCTGCTCATAAGTTCTGTTTTTTATTTACTGGTTGCATTTTTAATACTTCCCCATGCGATAAGGCCAACGGCTGCTACCAATAAGATAGCAAACATATTGATGCCCGCACCTACTCGCTTGATTTCGCTTTCTGTGGTAGTGATGTTATTTCTATCTAGCATACCTTCTACGCTAATATCTGTACCACTTGACAGTCCGTATGCAATACCCAGTGCAATAAGAAGTCCTACAATGCCGAACAATGACTTTTTAAGTCCACCTGACGTAGATGCCATATTTTTCAATCCGAATACCAAGGTGGCGACTACTGCTATGGCCAATAATATATAGGCCAAAGAGAACATTGCTGTTATACCTCCACTTTCCATTGCTTCGGCCATAGGCATATCACTGTCTGGCATAAAGAACAATAGTATGAAGGCTATAATACTAATGACGATTAATCCGATTTTAACAAATTTGTGCATGATTCTTAGTATTAAGTACGACTATTATTTTTTGTGATCTACCAACATATCGATTAATGAGATCGAAGAATCTTCCATATCATTTACGATACTATCGATTTTTGCGATAATGTAGTTATAGAAAATCTGAAGTATAATCGCTGTAATAAGACCAAATACGGTTGTCAATAAGGCCACTTGAATATCACCTGCAATTAGGGAAGCACTTAAGTTACCCACAGCACTAATCTTTTCAAAGGCCGCGATCATACCGATTACAGTACCCATGAAACCAAGCATTGGTGCAATTGCGATAAACAAGGCAAGCCAAGAAACGTTTTTCTCTAATTGGCCCATTTGAACTCCACCATAAGATACTACGGCTTTTTCCGCTGCTTCGACGCTTTCGCCTGCACGCTCTAGACCTTGATAGTATATTGAGGCTACGGGTCCTTTTGTATTTCTACAAACTTCTTTTGCAGCTTCAACACCATCAGACGCCAAGGCATCTTCCACTTCTTGCTTAAGCTTTCCCGTGTTGGTACTGGCCATGTTCAAATAAATAATTCGTTCAATGGCGACCGCCAAACCTAAAATCAAACATATCAATACGAAGCTCATAAAACCAGCCCCACCTTTAATATATTGCTCTTTCAAAACTTGGGTAAAGCTTTTGTCGGCAACAGGGGCTTCGTCTTGAAGCATAACTGTTGTAGCCATTGATAGGTTTGAAACCACCGTTGCAGTAGTCGCTTTTGCATTTGCAGTATTTGCACTAAGTACAAATAACCCAGCCAACGCCAGGATAGAGAATAATTTTTTCATTTTTTTCAAACTTAGAATTTCGATTAGTTAATTGTGTTAAAGATAAAAAAAAATAGCAATAAAAAAAGTAAAATATAAAAATGCAGAGAGGAAGGGATTCGAACCCTCGATACACTTTTGGTGTATACACACTTTCCAGGCGTGCGCCTTCGACCACTCGGCCACCTCTCTAGTTGAGCCTTAACGGTTGCCCAAATAACAAAAAAAATATTGGTTAGAAAAATTATAGACGTTATTTTTATTGCATTTCCCCTCGCAGTGAAGTTTCAAATATCGTTTTGAACGACTTTGCAGATACTTTTCTTCCCAAGAGATACATTAATTTGGCAAGGGCTGCCTCGGTCGTAATATCTTTACCGTCAATGATTTGTAATTTTTTTAGATGTTCACTGGTTTCATATTGACCCATGGCAACACTACCACCTGAACACTGCGTAACGTTCACAATATGTATATTTTTTTTTATTGCGTTTTTTAAAATGGCTATCAACCATTGTTCAGTAGGGGCGTTTCCTGCACCATAGGTCTCCATTATCAAGGCTTTTAGGCCAGGTGTTTCGAGTATACTACGAACTACTGATTGGTTGATGCCCGGAAAAAGCTTCAAAAGAGCGACATTATTGTTCAATGATTTATGGATATAGAATTTTTTTGCCCCGTTCGGTTTCAATAAATACGCTCGGTGAATTTTTAGATGAACTCCTGACTCGGCCAAAGGGGGGTAGTTCAATGAGGTAAAAGCCTCAAATTGTTCGGCATTGATTTTTGTTGTTCTATTCGCTCGGTATAATTTGTATTCGAAATATAGACCCACTTCTTGAATGACCGGTTTTTGTTTTTCTTGTAGCGCGGCAATCTGTATAGAGGTAATCAAGTTTTCTTTGGCATCGGTTCGTAGATCGCCTATGGGCAATTGAGATCCAGTGAAGATTACCGGTTTTTTCAAATTTTCTAACATAAACCCCAAGGCCGATGCCGTATAACTCATAGTATCGCTGCCATGTAGTACTACAAAGCCATCATGGGTTTTATAATGTTTCTCGATAATGCAGGCAATGTCGACCCAATGCTCGGTATTCATATTAGATGAATCAATGGGCTTATCAAAAGAAACGGTATCAATGTGACAGTCAAGTTGGGTAAGCTCGGGAATGCTCTTGAGCAGTTTTTTGAAATCAAAAGCTTTTAATACCCCTGATTTATAATCTTTGACCATACCTATAGTACCACCGGTATAAATTAACAGTATGTTGGTTTTTTTCTTCATTTGTTTAAACGAGTTCTATATCCCAAAGATTTCTTTTGAATTCTCAGTGGTAATATCAGCGATTTCCTTAATTCCTACACCATATATATAAGACAACTTTTCTTGTACCTTAATAAGGTATGCACTTTCATTACGTTTCCCCCGGTAGGGTACAGGTGCTAAATAAGGCGAATCGGTCTCAAGAACGATGTGTTTTAATTCAATTTGGTTCAAGAAAGTATCTATTTTTCCGTTTTTGAAGGTGGCTACGCCCCCAATTCCCAATTTCATATTATGGGATATGGCTTTCTCAGCTTGTTGCAAAGTACCTGTAAAGCAATGAAAAATTCCGAAAAGATCGTTTCCCTTTTCACTTTCCAAAACATCAAAAATTTCATCAAAGGCTTCCCTACAATGTATTACTATAGGAAGCTTGTATTTTTTTGCCAGCCTTATCTGCGTTTTAAAAGCCTTTTGTTGTTCGGGCAAGAAGGTCTCATCCCAATACAAATCGATGCCTATTTCGCCAACTGCATAAAACTTGTGCGCTTTCAACATCTCTTCAACATGTTTCAGCTCATCAGTATAATTTTCTTTCACATGCGTGGGATGCAGCCCCATCATCAAAAACATATGATCGGGGTAGCTTCTCTTTAAATCGAACATCGCTTCGGTATAGGTAGAATCGATTGCCGGAATGAAAAAACGCTTTACGCCTAGATCCATAGCATTTTTTATTACCGCATCACGGTCGTCATCAAAAGCCTCACTGTACAAATGTGTATGTGTATCTGTCAAGATCATAGCACAAAAATAGGGCTATCTTTGTCAAAAAAAACACATGGGCAGTTTGAAAAAGTTTCTCGAGCAAAAAAAATACACCAAAATACCCCTGGTGCTTACGGCAACCAACCACTTTGAAATTGTAGCGAAAATCAATGGGGTCACGGGTAGGTTTATCTTGGATACGGGAGCATCGAACACCTGCGTGGGCTTTGACAAGTTAAAATTCTTCAACCTTGTTTCTAAAGAATCGAAGATAAAAGCGGCAGGTGCTGGCGCAACAAATATGGAAACCTTGATCTCGACCAAAAACCGCATTGAAATAGGTGATTGGAAAAAAAAGAAATTGAAAATCGTTCTATTCGACCTCACTCATGTGAATACGGCATTGACCGATCACAAGGCCTTACCTGTAGACGGAATCATTGGGGCAGATATTCTTATTAACTCAAAAGCGGTTATCGATTATAGAAAACGTTGTGTTTATCTTGTAATGCGAGTTAAGAATTGACTGTCTATTGGGGTTGACTAAAACCAATAGTTTTTTGTTCTTTACTCATAGGCTGAAATCTGTGGCCGATGTCAAGGGAAAAGAAGATCTTGGGTGCGACTAAACAGGTTTGTTGCCGATATTTTAAAATGTATAATCCCATAATAGGAAGGAAGCGACTTATTCCAATAATAGCAGGGTTTTACTAAAAAACAGTAATATTTTAAAAAGTATAATTGTTTGAATCATTACTAATTCTATTGTTTCTTAAAACGTTTGTTCTATGGGGCTAAAACAAGAGGTTTGAGAAATATTAACTTTAGAGAACTGGACTAGGGCGTTTCATAGGATACATTGTTGAACTAAACCTAAAGGTAGCTTTTTAAGATTTTAAGTATTAGCTACCTTTAGGGGCAATATTAATAGTTCAATATAAAATTATGAAAAAAAAGTAGTACCCTGATTGAAAGAGCGTGTAAAAAAGTTTCTGAGTTTTCTGTTAATTACAAGAA